>Ga0315533_1000253_pt1 | contig 49286 bp, 63 predicted proteins | sample SalMarSW160130MG_FD_203081 | JGI IMG/M metagenome (GOLD analysis project Ga0315533, IMG submission 203081) | Salt marsh sediment microbial communities from the Plum Island Ecosystem LTER, Massachusetts, United States - Salt Marsh Sediment SW1601-30 ...
GTGCACAAATCTTCACCATCTAGAAAGAAGCGTGAAACTAACAGTAACGCCATCCGCAGACAACACAACTATCCCAAAAAGAAGAAACAAACCAATTCCAAACTAATTATTTAATTCGCCCGCGCGCATACGATTTTTATTCCAAAGTTTCTTCCAACACCCTTCACAGACCATGATTCGCCTCAAGTCCTTGTGATCAGCTGAAAGCAAAGTTAGGTCTTCACCATTTTTCCCGCAAAGCCTACATTCTGCCATCTTCCTAACCTTCTTTTTATCCCTTTCCATGTTTCTATTTGTTAAAATTGCGCGTATGCATAAAAATATACTTTACGATCGGATATAAATTAGATGGTGGAATCCAGCTGTGACGGTTAACAGACCTCTATGGAAATGGGCGAAATGAAATTACCCGCAACCCAGAAAGCATTAGCGTCTAGAGAGGCAAAGGATAGCAAGAAAAATCTTGGGAGAGAATACGTGTTTGACACTTTTGCGGAGAGATACGACAAATGGTATGATAAGCCCTTTGGAAAAACAGCTTTTAAGTTAGAAAAGGAGTGTATAGAATTTCTGTGCAAGAACTTGGAAAGACCTTTTTTGGAAATAGGCGTGGGTACGGGAAGATTTGCAGTCGCCCTAAAGATGAAGTATGGTATCGACATATCTATCAGAGTGCTGAAGTTCGCGAAGGAAAGAGGAATAGAAGGCATTAGAGGAGAAGGAGAAAACCTGCCATTTGTGGATACGTCTTTCGGCGCGGTTTTCATCATCGTTACCCTATGCTTCGTTGATGACCCTCTGAAAGTTTTAAAAGAAGCTTCAAGAGTTTTGAAGAACGACGGTTTTCTTATTCTTGGTTTAATATTAAAAGAAAGCCCTTGGGCAAATTTTTACGCGAAGAAAGGTGAAGAGGGAAACGTTTTCTATAAGATCGCAAGGTTTTATACTATGAACGAGTTGAAATCCATGTTAAGAAATGTAGGTCTCCAAGTCTCAGAGGTAAGATCTACAATATTACAACCTCCAACCGAAGAACCACTCCATTTCGAGCCTTCCAAAAAAGGCCATTACAAGGACGCTGGATTTGTAGCTATAAAACTCAGAAAAGACGATGATGTGTCGAGGAAAATCTGAGAAGATAAATTTGGAAACTGGCTAGAATGGAAACCCACTATAATGAACTGGAGCCAAACATTTATGGAAAAATAGCTCAAACGCTTCAACACGTAACGCCTATCCTAGACGCTGGTTGTGGAGATGGACGGTTAGTGAATTTCTTGGCCATGAAATTGGGAAAAGAAATTTTTGGGGTTGACGTTTCTGACGTTGGTTTTGAGAAGGCGAGGAGGGAAGCTGAACTTAAAAATGTTTCTCGTATGGTGGAGTGTGTAAAAGCCGATGCGAGCCATTTAGATGCATTTGGGGATAAATTTTTTGGCGGGGTTGTTAGCGTCTATGCTCTGCATGAGTTTGAGGAGCCTCTAGTTGTTTTGAGGGAGATAAGAAGAGTGTTAAAAACTGGTGGGACAGTGGTAATCGTAGATTTCGTAAAGGGCGGTGATGCGGAGAAGTTATGGGGCGAGAAATACTATACACCCACGGAGATTGAGTCTATGCTTAAGGATGCAGGGTTAAAGGAACCGAAGATAAGTTTTCTGTACAAGGATGTAATCCTCATTTCCACAATAAAGACATAACACAAAACTTTGATTGATGTAAAACTGAAACCAAATATTTAAGGTATTCATTATGTTTTAACAGTAGTTTTTAGCCCGCTGGGAAAAAACGTGAAAGGATGGCATTCAGTAAAGGTAACGACTTCAGTTGACAACGACGTTTGGAAGAGAGGACTAGCTTCTTCTCGGGGGCTTTCCTTTTATGTGGAAATAAACAGCGCGCGCTAGCCTGTTTAGAATATGGTTAAAAATGGTTTTATTTCTTCTTTGAGGATTTAGGGGTTGTTTTCTGCTTTTTTCGTCTGCGAGTCAGTTGGCGTACTTCGTTTTCTTTTTGAAAGAATAAGTGCTTCATGAAATGGAAAAAGCAGGTATCACCCCTAAAATTCTGAAAAAGGACGTAAGAAATCTAATAGCGTGCTCTGGAAGGCGAAAAAACGGTGAATAACGGATTCCGCTAACCCCCTCTGAAACCCTCGCCTATCGTCCCAGAATCTCTAAAAAAACGCTTACAAAACAAGGTGAAAACAGGCTTGAAAACGCAAAAACGGATAAATAGCATTTTACACCAATTTCTAAACACCCTGGCGCGCTAAGCATGAAAGAGAAGATGCTGGTAATTAGCCTTAGAAAAAAGTATCGATTTTATTTGTGATCTCTCCCAGTTTCCTGATTACATGAGCAAAAATGCATAGGCAATTCATAAAGGCTTTTTAGCGCTGGCAAAGTTGTTTCTATTCTTGTTGAAGGTTCTCTTCAGAACTATGGAGCCTGTTTCTGCACCGATATCATCCGCAATTATGGGACATTTTATTTTTAAAAGGGAAAAGATCTCCTTGTTTTTAACATCACTAAGCGACTCGTAGTTGCCTTGACCTTTACTAATTACTAAACTGCTGCTTTCAAATTCGCTGAGAAACTCATTTGAACACTCTTTAAAAAGCACTCCAGTGCAGTCTGTTCCGATAGACATAACTTTAGCCATCTGAGAGATTCCAGCCATCTCAGCGTCTCGAAATATTGCGTCATTCAGAATAGGCGCGCCCTTAACCACATAAGTTACTTTAACGCTTCGTTTTAAGAACACTTCTATCAATATCCTGTCAAAGAATGTTTCTCCAGCATTATCTGCAAGGTATAATACGCTTTTAGACTTCAGGACTGACCCTTTTAATTGGTCTATATCATTTATAGCAAGTTCATTATCTAATACGTTTTGAACTTCCTTTTTCAAGTTGATATCTACTCTCGGACCGAAATCTATAGCGTTGCCAGCTATAGCTACCTTGACCGCAGTCAGTAATGGATCTTTAGAATTGTCAACAACAAGTTTAAGTTTTGGATAAAGCTCTAACGCTATCCGATTATATTTCTCCTTCAACTGTTTATAGGGATCCATGTTACCTGTAACTCTTTTGACAATTCTATGCACGTTTGTGCCAAGCTCAGGTATAATTTTAGTCCATTGCTCATTTAAAAGATAAGTCATGACTCCTCTAAGAGCCTTTTCGCACACCATTTCATCATCTGTGCTCATTTTTGCGGCTTCCAATGCTTGTCTCAAAAAGCAAGGAACACATTCAAGATGCACTTTCACTTTGCGTCATCCCTCAATCAGATTCTCTGGAAGCACATAAAAGTTTGGTCGAGTTAAAAGAACTTTGTGGTTACAGATCACTCCCTACTCCCACCTCTAAGTAATCCTCTCCAAACTTGTCTTTAAAGAGTTTTCTCGCGTGCGCGTGGTGTGTTAATAATTTTTATTTGGATTAGAAAAATATGTGTTTTTGAAGTGCGAACAAAGCGAAAAAACAAATTTATGTATTTGGTACAATGAAACATCTGCCATAAAACAGGCTTATAATTTTGGTTTAATTAACAAGAAATGGACGGAAAATTAGATTATTTAACGGCATAAGATTAATACAGCACTGAAATATAATACACACACCATATGGAGCGACATAGGTATGACCGAGCAAGGTACTAAGAAGAGAGATATGGAGGAACGGAAACGGGCGCGCGCTCTGGATCCAGGTCGGAGGTGCTTGTTGAATCTGCTAAGCTTTTCGGAGGTTCTGAGGTGAATTTTAGTTACGGAGATCATTCGGTTAAGATAAATTCGCTTCCTTTAGTATCATTGACGATTGTTTTGTCGAGGAATACTCAGAGTTTCCAGCATCAGCGCAAATTTTTTTCGATGAGTCATTTACTCATTATTTAGCTTTAGAGCAGGTTGGGATGTTATCTGAGCTAACTGCAGAAAGACTGAAACAAGCCTATCAATTTTTAGATGAGAAAGGAGAATAAGAAGAAAAATTTGTTGGGTTAAATGGAATTTAGTAAAAATAAAAATAGTTAGTGATAACTTTGCATCTTCGTGCTAGAAAATATTTTAAAAAAGCATTGAAAAAAGCAGGTTTGCCATATGGTGCTGAATCTCACGTTGAGGTTAGAGGATTTTCGGCTAAACATTATGATACCTTGCTAGATCTGGTCACTGTTGGATTTTATAAAAAGTTCATAAAAGATGTGATATCGAAGATGAATATTCAACCAAGCGACAGAATTCTAGATATGGGGGCTGGCACGGGGAGGAATAATCTTCTGATGCTCGATTATCTAGAAGAAGGTGAGGTAATTGGATTAGAGATAGGTGAGGAGATGAAAAAACAATTTCGGGAGAAATCTTATCATCATGACAACCTAAAATTAAGAGAGTTAAGGATAGAGAAGGAGCTTCCTTTTGAGGATGAATTCGATAAGGTATTTATCTCATTCACCCTACACGGATTTGAACAAGAGGATCGAATTAAAATCATAGAAAACGCTAATAAAGCCCTAAAGAAACGGGGAAAATTCTTCATATTGGATTACAACGAATTTGACCTATCCAAAAAACCTGTTTATGCCAGGACCCTATTTGATTTGGAATGCAATCTAGCAAGGGATTACATAAAAAGAAACTGGACAAAAATATGGAAAGAACACGGCTTTTCAGTCAAAAACGAGCATCTTTATTTCATGAATCTAATCCGGTTACTTGAATTAGAGAAACATTAAATCTGAAAGTTGTCCATAAATTCCTTAACATTTTATAAGCACTTCTAATATTTTTAAGTTCTTTTTTTACTTCTCTTGTCGCGCGCGCTAAACGCGGAATAAAACGAACTAATTTTTGGTTTATCAACATTTTTACATAAATTCTTTATAATCAACAGCATAGATATTGGGGTTAACCCCATGATTCCCCCTATTACTTCCGATACCATTCGATTCTGCCTCCCTCAACTGTTCCTTGCTCCAAACTTTCCTTCTTTTTCTTCGTGAATATTCATCTATCATGGTCGGCTGGGCAGTTGTCTAGGCTCCAGTACACCACCGGAATGTCAGCCATCCACATCCCCTTTAGCAGCTTAGGCATAGCGACAAGTATGCTGTCGAAGGTCGGCCCCCTGATCTTCACCCTATACGGCTGGCGTTTTCCATCGCTTATCACATGGAAGCACAGTTCACCACGGGCGCTTTCCACAAAGTGTATTGCCTCTCCCTTCGGCAAGCGTGAGAAGGGCGTAACCTTCTTACCGCTCCTCGTCCTCTTTTCTGCTATCGCGCCGCTAGGCATTTTGTCAAGTGCTTGCTCCACTATGTTAAGGCTTTCCTCTATCTCATTTCTTCTGCAGAGTATCCTAGAGTAAGCGTCTCCTTTCTTCGCTGTTATTACGTTAACGTCTATTTCGTCGTAGGCTTCATATGGCACAGCCTTTCTTACGTCAAACTCAACGCCGGTGGCGCGTAGATTCGGTCCTGTTACACCTAATTCCATAGCTTGTTTCGTAGCTAACCTGCCGATATTTTTCGTCCTTCTTATGAAGATCCCGTTGTTGAAGCATAAGTCATCATATATTTCCAATCTCTCCCGCACGTACTTGGCAACCTCCATCGCTTCGTCCTTGAAGTCGGAGGACATGTCACGTCTCACACCTCCAGGTACATTGTATATCTGGTAGATTCGACCTCCAGTTAGCTCCTCTAGGAGGAGTAGTATTTTCTCTCTGTCCCCCCACGCAAGTCTCTCTACGGTATCGAAACCAGCAGCGCTTCCGGCAAGCCCGAGGTTTAGGAGGTGGCTTTGTATTCTACTTAGCTCCGCCTGAATTACTCTGAGATGCTGAGCTCTCCTTGGAACTTCGACGTCGGCTATCTTCTCAACGGCCCCTACGTACGCAAGCTCGTAGCTTGCGCCATCTAGCACGCATACGCGTGGAACAAGCATTATGTTCTGCCACCACGTTCTATATTCCATCAGCTTCTCGAATCCTCGATGAAGATATCCCGGGTTCACCTCAGCCTCTTCCACAGCCTCACCCTTCAGCTTTAGCAATAAGTTGAAGTTTCCGCTCGCAGGATGCTGAGGGCCGAAAGGCACGGATATCCAGCCTTCCTTTTCTTCAGCCTTCATCCCCGGAAGCTCTAAGAGCTCGACGCTCTCCTTCTTTCCACGATATCCGCTTTGGACGGCGTGCATAGCCATAAATACCGCTGACCCCAAGGCTTCGGGCCTCGGAGGGCAGCCCGCTATCCAAATGTCCACTGGAATGTACTTGTCTAGCATTTTGATGGTGTTGTAGCTGTCCCAGTAAGTTCCTCCGCTCATGGGGCAATTTCCCATGGCGATGACGAATTTCGGGTTGGGCATTTGCTGGTAAATCCTGATGATTCTTCTAAGCGTTTTTACTGTTACGTACCCACCTATTAGAAGCACGTCTGCGTGTCTAGGAGAGCCGACCGCTATCAGCCCGAACCTTTCCATGTCGAACCCGCTTCCAACCCATGGAATGGCCTCTATGAAACAGCATCCTGTGAAATAGTTTACAATCCAGAGGCTTCTCGACCTTGCCCAGTCTAAAATGCTCTTAATTTTGGGGGGTTTACCTACCTTGTGCTCTGGTGGTTGGGCCAGCCTCTCCGGCGGATAGTTAAAATCTTCCTTGTTCAAGGCGACGAGGAATGGCGAGTTGGAGAAGGTGAGAGCTTCCATTGGACATATGTCCACGCATAGTCCGCAGAAGGAGCATCTCGCGTAGTTTATTTGTGGTTGAAGAATGTTTCCCTTGTCCTTTTCTCTTTCAACCATTTCTATTGCGTTGTTCGGACATATCCTGTAACATAGCTTGCATCCTGTACACTTGGTTGGATCAAATACATGTCTTCCTCTGAAGCCCTCCGTCAGAGGTGTCTCAGGCGGGAAGTTGTACGTTATCGGTTTTCTCCTCAGCAGTTTAGCCCCGGCCTTCAAAGGTTTCAGAATACCTTCCACGCTCAATCACCTCTTAAAACCTCGTGTTTTTCACGTATTCTCTCCAGTTGAAATTTTTGAGGAATGGAGGCGGGCCTGTCCATCCTTCAAGAAACAGCGGTTTCAACATGTTGTTTCCTTTAAATGTGATGCCGAAGAGCTCCCAGGCCTCCCTCTCGTGCATTGAACTGTTATCCCAGAGAGAGGAAAGGCTTTCTATCCCGGGTCTACTTCTCGGTATCCTCGTCGAAGCCTTTACGTATAAGTTCTCTTTAATGCTATGGACTATAAAATAAACCTCGAACTCATCTTCATCCATCCAGTCGATCGCAGACACCGTAAGAAGCCTGCTAAATCCATGTTTCTTCAAGTATTCCGCGACAGCCACGTAACTTTGTCGCCTAACCCTCACGAAGAGAAAACCATCCTTAACCTTACACTCGGCTTGAAAACTTGCTTTTAAATTGTTCTTCAAGGCTTCTGATAGATAAGTCGATGACATCGCATCACCATAATTCAATGTGCATCCATGAATATTGGAGCAATGCGCGTTCACCCTGCATCACTACTTAATCAGTAATCCTTTGAAAGTATGTAGACGCATGTGTTGAACTGTATCTTAAGAGGAAGCGATACTAGACAGCCTGTCAAACTTAGACGACTCCATTTTATTACCCATGCACTTTACACGCCTACAGTATCTGCTTATTCCGTTCAGGCGACGTACACGGTTCTTTCGGGCGGCGGCCTTCTGGGTCGTCTAGATTCGCTACACTCTTTGCAGCTTTGCTCACAAAGCTTGAGATACGTTTCCTCGCTTTCCATGACCGCCTCAGCGGCCTTGGCGCAGAGATCACTCGGCTCTTTGCAACCGGCCTCCCTACACAACTTTGAAATGAAGCTGCAACAGTCACGAACGTCTTTCTTGTTAAGTACCGCTCTGTTGGTGCGGACTAGGAGGCAGAGTTCCCTAGCCAACACGCATGTTCTAATGTGTTTAAACTGCTCGAGCACGCGCTTGCGCGCCCTTTGACGACTCAACTCCAACGCCATACCTTCCCTACGTACTTTACCCTCTTATGTGGCGTTGTTTAACAGCGTAAAGTTTATACAGCGCTACAATATAAAAAGTCTTCGCATTCACCTCATGAGAGCAAGATTGGTATGACTAAGCAAAATGCTGAGGAGAGAGATATGGAGGAACGGAAACGGGCCCATGAAGAGCAACAACGGAGACTCAAAGCCAAAACGAGCAAGATCAAGCACAAGATAGCCGTGATAAGCGGCAAGGGTGGAGTTGGTAAGAGCACAGTGACCGTGAACCTAGCGATGGCCTTTGCTTTACACGGCCATGCTAATGACATCGGCATTCTCGACGCGGACATAACTGGACCCTGCGTGCCAAAAATCATCGGCTTACATGGACAGAGCCTTCAGGCGGGTCCTCCAGGCTTGTTTCCTGCGACAGGCCCCATGGGAATCAAAGTGGTGTCCATGGACTTCCTGCTTCCAAGCGACGAAACACCAGTTATCTGGCGTGGACCATTAAAAATGAAGGCGATCAGCCAGTTCTTGTCGGACATTGTCTGGGGAGATCTCGATTTTCTCTTCATCGACCTTCCCCCGGGAACCGGCGACGAGCCCCTGAGCATTATGCAGCTCATCCCTGAGATGGACGGCGTAGTAATAGTCACCATCCCATCTGAAGTTTCGCAGATTGTGGTTAAGAAGGCTGTAACGTTCTCTAGGAAACTGAACATCCCTGTCATCGGCATCATCGAGAACATGAGCGGCTTCGTATGCCCAAAATGCGGGGCGGAGATCAACATTTTCAGGACTGGAGGAGGAGAAAAAATAGCGAAAGATCTTATGACTCCCTTCCTAGGAAAAATTCCAATAGATCCCCAGATCTGCGAAGATTCTGACAAAGGAGTACCCTTCATAATTGAGCATAGAGATTCTCCTGCGTCGAAAGCTTTCATGGAAATAGTTAAAAAGGTTGAAGCTTTCCTAGAAGCAGAGAAAAAAAGTAATGCGGAAATGGAGGTAAAATGAGTGAAAATATGTGTAACGGCTGCTGGAACTACATTAGATGCTTCTGTTGACCCAAGAGTTGGAAGAGCAGCCTATTTCATAATTGTGGACTCTGAAACCATGGCTTTTGAGGCAGTTCCTAACACGGCAGGAGGCGCCATGAGTGGAGCCGGAATTCAAGCAGCCCAAACAATAGCGAGCAAAGGAATAGATGTATTAATTACTGGAAATGTTGGACCGAACGCCTTCCAAGCTCTAGCTTCTGCTGGAATAAAAATAGTTGTGGGTGCCTACGGGATTGTTAGGGAAGTTATTGAAAAATACAAGAGAGGAGAGCTTAAAGGAACAGGTGCTCCCACGGTTGGTGGACATTTCGGAAGAGGCGGCGGTATGGGTATGGGGCGTGGACGGAGAAGACAGCCTTAAGAGGTTAGTGAAATGAGTGTTAGACTTGCAATACCAGTTGAAGACGCAAACGGTTTGAATGCAAGACTATCGCAACATTTTGGAAGAGCACAATACTTTGCAGTTGTAGAATTAGATGAAAACGGAAAAGTTTTAAACCTTCAAACAGTGCCCAACAAAAGTGGACACTTAGGCGGCATGGGACAACCACCAGAAATTATCATGCGCTTAAGATCTGATGCTGTTGTAACTTATGGCATGGGCCGCAGAGCACTAGATATTTTTCAAAGCGCAAATGTAGCTGTTCTGCAAACAAACAAAGACTTTGTTAAAGATGTCATTGAAGCGTATAACAGGGGCGAGTTAATCGAGTTAACGGAAGGCTGCCAACACGCCAAGCACAGATAAAAAAAGCTATGCTGAAAAAGTTCAACGTGTTTTCTCAGTGTGTTAAATACCTATGAATGTGAGCTAAATGATAGTAGCAGTGGCTAGTGGAAAAGGTGGCACTGGAAAAACATCCGTTGCTGTAAACATGGCGCTCTCCATAGGAACGGTTCAGTTTTTAGACTGCGATGTGGAGGAACCTAATGCCCATCTGCTCTTGCATCCGGAAATAAGTCGAATGGAACCAGTTTACCTTCCAGTTCCAGTCATTAACGAGGAATTATGCGACCATTGTGGAGAATGCGCTGAATTTTGCCCAAACAACGCTATTTTTGTTAGTCCGGAGAAAGTTTTGGTTTTTCCGGAGCTTTGTTATAGCTGTGGTGGCTGTGCTATTGTCTGTCCTAGAAAAGCTATCAGTGAAGAACAGCGTAGGATTGGAACTTTAAAGTTGGGTTCTGCTGGAGATTTGGAACTTGTCTATGGTGAGCTTGAGGTAGGTGAGCCTATGGCTGTCCCGGTGATAAAGGAAGTGAAAAGACAAATTAAAAATGATAGACCTGTGATTCTTGATTCTCCACCGGGGACCTCTTGTCCAGTTATAGAAACCGTTAAGGAAAGCGATTTTTGCGTTCTTGTGACGGAGCCTACTCCTTTTGGTTTGCACGACTTGAAGATAACAGTTCAAGTTTTGAAGGATATGGGAATTCCTTTTGGTGTCGTTGTTAACCGTGCAGGCATAGGTGACAAAAAAGTCTATGAGTATTGCGAAGAAAAGAACATTCCCATATTGCTTGAGATTCCCTACAAAAGAAGAATAGCAGAGCTTTACTCGAGAGGGATTCCCTTCAGTTTGGAAATGCCGGAATGGAAAGAAAAGTTTCAGACGCTTTTCAACCAAGTAAGGAAGCTTGCTGGTAAATGAAGCAATTAACAGTTTTGAGCGGTAAAGGTGGCACGGGTAAAACAACAATAACTGCTTCACTTGCAGTTTTGGCAAAAAATGTTGTTGTAGCTGACTGTGATGTGGACGCACCGGACCTGCACATGCTTTTGCATCCCAAAGTGATTAATACACAGGAATTTAAGGGTTCAAAGCTAGCGGTCATTGATGAAGAAAAATGTACAAAATGTGGTTTATGCCGTGAAAAATGCAGATTCGATGCCATTACAGAAGATATTAAAGTTGACCCCATTTCCTGTGAAGGTTGCGGCGTTTGCACAATCATCTGTCCCGTTAACGCCGTAACCTTGACTGAGCGAATTTCTGGACATGCATACATCTCCAAGACGAAATACGGTTTTATGGCTCACGCCATGCTTAGCCCTGGCGAAGCAAATTCAGGAAAACTTGCCACTTTAGTGAGGCAGAACGCAAAAATACTCGCCGAAAAGGAGCACAGCGGCTTGGTGATAATTGACGGTCCGCCGGGAATAGGCTGCCCCGTTATAGCTTCAGTCACAGGAATAGATGCTGGCTTGGTGGTTACGGAACCAACGCTGTCTGGGATTCACGACCTTGAGAGGGCATTACAGTTGCTCAGGCATTTCAATGTGACACAGTTTGTTTGTGTAAACATGCATGACATAAACGAGGAAAACACTGAAAGAATTGTGAGTTTTTGTATGGAAAACGACATAGAGGTTGTTGGGAAAATTCCTTTTAACCCCATGGTTACGGAAGCCATGGTTAACGGAAAACCCATAGTGGAATATGCTCCTGAAAGCGATGTTGCTAAAGAAATAGGGAACATGTGGAAAAAGGTTCTTTCGGCTTTGCAATACAAAAGTGGCTAATCTGGAAGCTACGGGAGGGAAATTAGCTTTCGTCTTGTTCCGTCGAGACGTTTGGGAAAAAGCTTGGGAATAAGTTTTCTTCAAGCTTCAGGATAGTTTAGCGTGAGCTAGTTGATGTTGACTTGACAGATACTTGTTTATACGTTCTTTAATGTGATTATGCACAAAATTTATATGTCACACTGAATCCTAATCGTTCCTAAAAAGGAGATTTATGATATGTCTGTACCGCAACTTGCTGGAACACCTGTTGTTATTTTAAAAGAGGGATCAAGCAGATCGAGGGGAAGAGATGCTCTACACGCTAACATCATGGCGGCTGAAATCGTGGCTGAGGCAGTGAAAAGTTCTCTAGGACCGAAGGGCATGGATAAAATGCTGGTGGACAGCCTTGGCGACGTGACTATTACAAGCGATGGACGCACCATCCTCAATGAGATGGACATTCAGCACCCGGCGGCAAAGATCATGGTGGAGGTTGCAAAGGCGCAAGACGACACGGTAGGAGACGGGACCACTACCGCCGTGGTCATCGCTGCGGAACTGCTGAAAAAGGCTGAAGATCTACTGGATCAGAAGGTTCACCCCACTACTATTATTAAGGGCTATAGCCAAGCAGCTGAAAAAATCCTCAAGGTTCTTGATGATGTCGCCATTCCAATAGAACGTTCAGACGAAGAAACGATGGAAGCTGTCGCCGAAACCTCTTTGTACAGCAAAATTATTTCTGGTGAACGTAAACGTTTTGCAAAAATTGCCGTGCAAGCAATAAAACAAATCGCTGAAGAAGAAGGTGGAAATGTTAACGTAGATATCGACCATATACAAATCCAGAAAAAAGAGGGTAAATCCTTGGAGGAGACGACTCTTTTGAACGGTTTGATAATAGGCAAAGAAGCCTCATCTGCGGGGTCATGCCCAACTTGTGAAGGCAACGTCTGCGAAATCGGTTCGGTATCCAAAAGCGTCAAAGACGCAAAAATAGCCTTGATAAGTCGTGCGCTGGAGATAAAAAAGACAGAGTTCGACGCGAAAATACAGATCCGTGACCCAACAAAAATGAAGCTGTTTAAGGATAAAGAGAATAACATGCTAAAGGATATAGTGCAAAAAATCCTAGACGCCGGAGCAAACGTTGTTTTCTGTCAGAAGGGCATAGACGACTTGGCGCAACATTTTCTGGACAGACAACGAGTATACACAATTCATAACGTAAAGGAGGAAGACATGAAGAAACTGTCAAGGGCGACCGGCGCCGAAATTGTTACAGGGATTGATGACATAAAAGCAGCAGACTTGGGCTATGCTGCAACTGTGGAGGAGCGAAAGGTCGGAGACGAGAAGATGACTTTTGTCGAAGGATGTAAAAATCCGAAATCGGTGTGCATTTTCATTAGGGGCAGCGGCGAACATTTTCTAGCCGAAGCAGAAAGAGCACTTCACGATGCATTGTGCGTAGTTAGAAATGTCTTTCAAGACCCCAAAATTGTGGCAGGTGGCGGAGCACCGGAGGTGGAGCTTGCAAGGAGGCTTCGAAAATATGCTGATGGCATAGGTGGAAAAGAGCAGCTGGCCGTCAATGCCTTCGCTGACGCCTTGGAGAAAATACCGATAACCCTGGCTGAAAACGCCGGCTTAGAACCAATCGACGTCATCGTCGAGCTTCGAAAAAACCATGAGCAAGGTCAACTTTGGAGTGGAGTAAGCATTCCATCCCGAAAAGTGGGTGACATGAAAGAAGCTCAAGTGTACGAGCCCCTTAGCGTCGTGAGACAAGCAATCATGTCTGCAACAGAAGCAGCTACAATGATTCTGAGAATCGACGACGTTATCGCATCCTCAAACAACTCTGTGAATGCACCGCCAGGTGCTTCAACAGGAATTCCTGGAGCAAGTCCATACATGCCATGAACCGATGTGAGTGCTTACAAATACTCAGGAGATAGAGGAAGGAAGTGATGCATCATGGTTAAATGGTGGGAGAGTAAAGAGTACAAAAGCAGGTTAAAGAAACTAATAGAAGAGAGTGAAAGACTAAAAGAAGAGAGACTAAAAAAGGAACGTAGAGCCTTGAAGGACGAAGAACTAGAAAGGATAAAACAGAAGAAGCTGAGGCAACTGATGGAAAAAGTCACTGAACCCCAAAAGAAATCAGCTGCGAATAAACCAGTCGACTTAACCGATGCCAGCTTCACAGAGGCTGTTCAGAATCATTCACTGGTGGTGGTTGACTGTTGGGCACCGTGGTGTGGTCCATGCCTTTATGTCTCCCCTGTCATAGAGGAGATTGCGAAGGACTACGCTGGGAAGATATTCTTTGGGAAACTGAACGTGGATGAGAACCGAAGGGTTGCCATGCAATACAGTATCATGAGTATACCGACGCTTTTAATATTTAAGAATGGTAAGCTAGTGGACCAGATCATCGGTGCCATGCCGAGAGGAATGCTAGAACCAAAGATAACACGCTACCTTTAATATTCTTAAGGAAAGAAGACTAAACAAACTCAGAGGTTCTAAGCGTGATCGTCTAAAGTAGTGTAAGGTTGGAAAAATTGTACAATATAAAAAGCAGGAAAGTGGGTAAGCACATACGCAAACGAAAAGAAAGATTAGGTTTAGAAGTGAAAAACAGGATTCTGTGGGTTGCGAAACTTACGCTAGTGCCCTACTCAGCCTTGACATTTGTCTGGCGATTCTTCGAAGCTCGCCGAGGACGAAGACTCCTTCATATAATTCTTCTGGACACAAAAGAGATGATATCTAAGAAGTAAGATTCTTAAGCGCGCACTAGCGGCAATAACACATGTGCTAAAAAGGAGAAGAAGCTTCTTGAGGATTAACGTACATTTTTACATAAATATTGCCAGAAACACAAATTTTTGGATTATTAGTTTGAGTCACTTGTTTACTCACGTTTTCGACTTGGTGAACCTAGCCTTGATACCCATCTTCATCGAAGAGTTCAGTATAAATCCTTTACAAGCGGGGTTGTTAGTTACGTTGCCCCTTTTAGCAGGTATGGTTTCTAGTTTTTTAAGCGGAATTATCATGAGTAAATTCGGACACAAACCCCTTATGATACTAAGCCTTTCAATGATGGGAGTTTCCGCCCTATTGGTAAGCGTAACACCTAATTTTCTTATGTTAATGCTCTACCTATCCCTCTTAACCTTCGCGAGCAGGCTCTACTGCCCTCCAGCTCTTAGTATTATAAGTGAATCATGTGAAGACTGCGAACTTGATAGAGGAAAAACCGTTGGGTTCCACGTTTCTGTGGTTATGCTGGGAATAGCTTCAGGACCTATCTTTTTAGGCTTTATTATACTTCACTTCGCTTGGCGACTATTATACCTCATTTTTGCTATACCCTTGTTTTTGTCGGCGGTTCCCGTTACAAGGATGAAGGTGGATCTTCTAAATGAAGAAAAGGATGAGGGAGGAGAGGGTGAGGCTATTAAGATAACATCGGTGATGAAGACAAGTTTCATACTTCTTCTTATTTCGCTCGGATTTAGATCGATGGGAATTCAGGGCGTATCCACTTTTATGACAACCTATTTTGTGTTCGAAAAAGGATTGTCTGAGTCTATCTCAAGTATACTCTACGGAGTTGGAGGGGCATTTGGGATAATAGGAGTTTTAGCAGGTGGAGCCATAAGCGATAAAATGGGCGAGAAACGATGGATAACGATAACTTGGACAGCAAGCCTCTTATCTTTACTTGTTTTTTCGCTAGCTCCATCCATGCCAATCCTAATTCTTTTCTTTGTTCTATACAGTATCTTCAATTCTGGCTCCATAGCGCCTGTGATGTCCCTGGTAGCTAGATTCACATCTAAGAGCCGTAGAGGCATAGGATACATGCTGTACTTCTTTTCTTCCAGTTTAATGAGCGCCTTCTCCCCAATCGTCACAGCCCAAATTATTGAATTGTTCGGTATTTGGTACATCTTTCCCTTTGCCCTAATTATACTTGGTTTTGCCATTCTAATGGTTCAACTAGTCGTGCCCGAAAAAAACTTGATTCAAAGAGAAATCCCATAAAAAGAGAATTGAAAGGAACGCTCTTCTGTCTTAACAGACAGATTAATACGGTGGGTGACGGTGCGTTCTGCTATGGATGATGATGAAATGAAAGATTATCTAGAAAAATGGCTGGAGGGAAAGGGTGAAAGGGTTTTACGGAAGATCGGTATTAGAAAGGGGCAGACAGTTTTAGATTTCGGATGCGGCTCTGGAGCATATACCCTTCCAGTTGCTAGAATAGTCAGTGAACAAGGAATAGTCTACGCCTTAGATAGGGATAAGAGAGCTTTAGATGAATTGATGCAAAGAGCTGAGTTAGAAGGGTTAAGGAACATCAGGAGAATGGATACTTCTGGTGAAGTAGAAATTAGGTTAGATGATGAGTCTGTCGATGTAGTTTTACTCTACGACATCTTCTGGTACTTCCCATTGTCAGATCCTAGATTAACAAAATTACTTGCTGAAGTTTACAGGGTTTCGAGACGTCAAGCAGTAATCTCTGTCATTCCCAAACACATCAATTCAGAACAGTTCAAAGATAAAATGGAAAATGCTGGATTCCAATTAAAGAAGAAAAATGCTGGAACGATTATTCATGATGGCGCCTTTGAAAGAGGTCAAATACTGAATTTCGTAAAGAAATATTACTCAAGTAGATACCGATAGGAAAGTTCCTAGACTCAAATCCAGCGCGCGCTAGACTACAGACCGCACTTGATGAGATAGGCTTCATAACTCACAGATGAAAAATCGAAGACGAAATGCAAGGGCTCGGACCCATTTACGTGTTTTGGAAAAACATAAACGCACTATAAAAAAGAAGAAGGGGCTAACGTTATCAATCCCTCTCTATCTTCAGGCTAGCGTTTTTTATGAAGTTGTAGATGAATGGTTTTTTATAGGATAAATTTTTCTCAGTAATGACAGTAACAAAAATGGTTGTTGGAAAAAATTGATGAAAGCACACGCTATAACAAATTTAAAACTTTGCTTTCCAAACTACGCTTTGCCAAAGGTGCCACGCGTACTTGTCACTATGGAACTAGTGAGAACACTGGAGAAATCTATCAGTTTGAAGCATGGGAGTGGTTAATCTGGAAGGCGTAAGGCTGGCTTTCGGTCCTGTTCCGTCAAGGCGGTTAGGAAAAAGCTTAGGAATAAACAACATTCCAGCAAAAACATGCTCATATTCATGTGTTTACTGCCAGTTAGGAAGAACCACTAACATGACAACAGGAAGGCAAGCCTTCTACAAGCCAGAAGACATCATCATGGAGGTCAAAAGAAAAGTTGATGAAGCAACCCTAAGAAATGAGAGGATTGATTATCTAGCTTTTGTTCCAGACGGAGAACCAACTTTGGACATTAACCTAGGCAAGGAGATATCCATTTTAAAGCAGATTGAGATTCCAATAGCTGTTATAACCAACGCTTCGCTGATTTGGCGGAACGATGTAAAAGAAGACTTGCTGAAGGCAAACTTAGTCTCTTTAAAAGTGGATGCAGTAAACGAAGATTTGTGGAGGAGAATAAACAGACGTCATAAGAACTTGAAGTTGAACGTCATTCTAGAAGGCATAAGAGAGTTTGCAAATGAGCTTGAAGGAACAGTTATCAGTGAAACAATGCTCATCGACGACATAAACTATGGAGATGAATTTGAGAAGGTAGCGGATTTTCTGAAACATCTGAAAAGGCTGGATAAGGCTTACATTGCTATTCCGACGAGACCGCCAGCAGAAGAGTGGGTTAAACCTGCCAAGGAAGAAACCGTGAATGCTGCTTTTCAAGTCTTCACTGAAAAACTAGGCGCGGAGAGGGTTGAGTTTTTGATAGGTTATGAGGGCAACGCTTTCGCTTTTACAGGAAGGGTTGAAGAAGACTTGCTGAGCATAACAGCAGTGCATCCTATGCGCAAAGAAGCGGTTGAAGAATTCCTGAAAAAGGCAAATGCGGATTGGCGTGTCATCGAAAAACTCTTGGAGCAAGATAAACTCATAAAGCTTGAATATGAGGGAAACAGATACTATATGAGAAGACTGCCGAGTAGAAGAAAAGTCAAGTAACCTTTTTAAAAAGCGTTGCTTTTAAATGAAATGAAGGCGCTGAGATGGCGAAAAAGAAGAAGAAAAAGGAAAGCTGGAAAGAAAAAAGACGTCAAGCAGCCATAAAACATCAGAAGGCATTAGAAGCTGAACGCTTAAGAAGAGAAAGAGAACCCAAAAAAAGCAAAGGCTGGTCCAAAGCCAAAATCTTTGGTGTAGCATTCATGTTTTTAGTGATAATAGGAATTTACGGCGCTTGGCAATACACGTTACCATCATCAAATAACAATCCAAACACCAATAAGCAAGAGGCACCTCTCTTTGCATTAAACGACTTGAACGGGAACACGGTCGCGCTTAAAAACCTGACAGGGAAAGTTGTAATCCTCAATTTCTTTGACACTCACTGTCCACCATGCATAAATGAAATTCCATATTTGAAAGAACTTCGTGAACAGCACAACATTGGCAGTCTTGTGATACTATCCATAGATGTCGATCCCTATCATGACACAGTCGAGCTTCTTCAGCAATTTAGAGATGACCAACAAATCACTTGGCCGATTCTTGTGGGTACAGCTAACGTCGCTGATGATTACAGTATTCAGTATACTCCTACCACAGTGTTAGTTGATAAACAGGGTTCTATATACGAGACGCCAATTATTGGATGGGACGTAAACAGTAGTCCTTCAGAATTATCAACTAAAATAGAATACTTATTGAGTAGCTAATGCGTGTACATAGGAGAAGATAAATTGAAACTTCCATTGTTAGCAGTTTTTCTGGCGTTTATGGTTTTAGGAGCAAACGATTATCCTGTAATACAAATGTTTGTAAAAATAATATGTACTTCTTGTATAGGCTTAGGTTAGGCGGCGACCTAAACTTGAAATTAAGAGATACAAGAAGACTTACACAGATTGCTGCTTTAGTTGTTTCTAATTTGGGGTTTTTCCGCATTCTGCAAACAGGTTTTGTTTGTCCCTTTCTTTATTGTTATGGTTGCCCTTTTGCTGCTTTCGGTTGTCCAATAGGTGTAATTCAAAACTTTATAATGTATAGGCAGGTTCCATTGTTTGCAATTGGGTCGCTTGGAGTTTACGGAACGCTTCTTGGAAGGGCTTTTTGTGGTTGGGCTTGTCCTTTCGGGGCTTTACATGATTTGCTCAGTTATTTGAGAGGTGATAAAAACTTTAAAGTTAGACCGTTTTGGTACACAAAGTTCATTGTGTTATTCATCGTGCTGGTAGCGGCATGGTATGCCATGGATACTGTTTTCTGTAAGTATTGTCCGTCAGGTTCCCTTTTCGGAGCCATACCTTTCCGTATACTTAATCCGGGCGTCTCAATCGGCCAACCTTTTTACATTCACATGCTCACGCTTGTTTTAACGATTGTTTTGGCTTTGCTGATTAGTCGTTTCTGGTGTCGCTATTTATGTCCAATGGGAGCAATTGCTGGAGCATTCAACAAGGTAAGCATGGTGAACATAAGCCTAGATGAAAAGAGATGCAAAAAATGCAATGTCTGCCTTGAGGCATGTGTAATGGGAATAACAAAATTGGAGGATGTTGGAAGTTCAACAGACTGTATATTGTGCGGCAGATGCATCGAAGCTTGCCCCCTAAAGGCTTTAAGTTTCTCAATTAAAAAGTAAGTGTGGCGACTGCGTCATGTACGGGAAAGGTGAATTAAAATTTATTGGCGTTGTTGAAAGTGCAGGTGAAAACGAGGCTAAGGTGCGGGTTTTTCCAGAGTTCTGTGATGCACTGAAAGGGATTAACGGCTTTTCCCACATAATAATTCTTTATTGGATTCATTTACGAGATAATGAAAAAGAGAGAAGCATATTACAGGTTGTTCCGAGAGGACGTGCAAAAGGTGTGAAGGTCGGCGTCTTCGCTTGTCGAAGCCCGTCTAGACCGAATCCGATAGGCTTGTGCGTTGTAAAATTGATGAAAGTTGAAGACTGTGTCTTAATTGTGAAAGGACTAGACGCGTTTGAAGGTTCGCCGATAATTGATGTTAAACCATACATTCAAAAAAGAGACGCTGTTCCTAAAGCTTATACTCCAGAATGGCTATCAAACTAACAAACGGAAGATGAAAAGAATGAAAGAAGTAACCTCGGTTAAAATAACAACAATTGTGGACAATGACGTTTGGGAAAAAAGTTTATCCTCAACTTGGGGAATCTCATTCTATGTTGAAACGTTCAAAGAAAACGAAAAGCACACGGTTTTGATGGATACAAGTGGTTCCTTCGAAACATTCCATAAAAACGCCTCAAAACTAGGCATAGACCTAACAGCAGTTGAAGCAGTATTCATTTCTCATTGGCATGGAGACCACATGGGAGCCTTAAACCAAGTCCTACCATTAATAAAGCATTCAGTTCCAGTTTATGTTCCATCAGCAAACTCTTCCGGAATAAGAGAGATAAAAAACGCAAACGGAAAACCAGTTGTATGCTCTGAACCAACAGAATTTATAGAAGGCTTAATGTCAACAGGTAAAATGCCAACGGGAATAAGCGAGCACTCGCTCATAATCAACGTTAAAGACAAGGGCTTGGTTGTTTTGACTGGTTGCAGCCATCCAGGAATAATCAACATTCTAAAACGTGCAAGAGAAGTTTCAGGCGTAAATAAAGTATATGCGGTTATGGGAGGCTTCCACATCTCAGGCACAAACGTAGGCGTAAGAGTAGGCGAGTTCCTAAAAGAATTAAACGTTGAAATTGCTTCTCCATGCCACTGCACAGGTTACGATGCAAGAAACGGAATAGCAAAGGTTGTTGGAGAAAAATACGTCAAAATCGGCTCTGGAAAAATCATAACAATCGGTTAACAATCCAAGCTTAAATCAACTGGCGTACAACTCAGAAAGTTTAGAGAAAGTAAGTGCGGGTATGAAACATGCAAAAGCATCAAATACGCGTGTTACGTTTAAGCTGCTTGTGTCGGCTTACCCTTTCAACCATAACGCAAACTCCATGAATAACGTCCATGCCGTTTTCCCTACAGAAATTAATCGCTGTTTCAGACTCTGAACCAGGCTGCATCCACACTTTTTTTATTCCAAGCCTTTTACAAGTTCTGATTACTTTTTCCGTTACTTTTGGCGGAACCACCAAATCAGCAACATCTGGCTTTACAGGCAAAGCCTCAAGGCTTGGATAACACTTGTCACCTAAAATTTCATTTGTATTTGGATTCACGGGATGGACTCTATACCCAGCGTTCCGCAGGTCTCTGTAAACTTGATGACCGTATTTCTTAGGGTTTCTGCTGGCGCCTACGACTGCAAACACGTTTTTCTTGTTCAGAAACTCGATAATCAGTTTTTCATCCATACTCGCTTTGCCTCTGTTTATTCTTTAAACATCTACGCTACAAACACTGTTAGCTTTGTTTTTCCGAATTTTAAGGTTTGCTCAGGCTTTTTCAGCTTTCAATTTTGATAGAGCTTCTTTGATAGAATCTGCAACCTTTATGTTAGGTTTAACTGAAACTTTCTTTATGTCGTGCTGCTCAAGCAAACTTGAGGCACCAGGACCAAGCTCACCAGAGATTACTAAGTTTACTTTAACGTCTGCTAACGTCTTTACCGCAACCGGCCCAGAACCATATTCATAGGAAGCAGCTGGATTATCAATTACCTTCACGTTCTTAACCTCGCCATCCTCAATGTCCACTATAGTAAAAGTTTTTGCTTTGCCGAAAACTTCGGAAACAACGTCTTCCAAACCTTTGTGTTTTTTTGTTGCAACAGCTATTTTCAACTTTACCATACTACTCAACTCTTAACTAACGCTTGATTTAGGAATGTGAAATTCTAATGGCAGGGAAGGTTAGAGTGAAGAGCTTTCCCATGGAAACTCTTCACATTCTGGGCAATCAGGCGGTTTTGGGACTTGTTAAGTAACTCTTGTTATTTATGGCCAGTTGGCGCATTAACTTTATTGGTGAGTTCGATAGTTTCACGGTCCAGATGGTTGCGCTTTTCCCTGTTCAATCCTCGTCTTTAACTCTTTGATTCTCGCTTCAATTTCGTTCATTTCTCTTTCGAGGTCGGCTTTTTCTGCTTCTAACCCTTTCTTGTATTCTTCTATTGCTGCGAGTTCCTGTTCTGGAGATTGTGGTGGTGCTGTTGGCGGATATATTGGCGGTGGATATGCGTATTGCTGTGGCGGGTATTGCTGTGGTGCATAAGCGTATGGATATTGCGCCGGGTAACCTCTCCATCCTCCGCCCCATCCTCTACCGTAGCCTCTGCCCCATCCTCTGCCGAAACCTCTGCCATATCCAGTTGTTGGATTCATGAATCCGGGAACAGGATAACCTGCGCAGTAGCCTGCTGCTCTTCCAGTCATGGGTCCTAAACCCCAAGGTCCTGTTCTGTCTCCTCTTGGCATTTTCATGTTTCACCTCTATTTTCGTGTTTATGCACGTTTATCATTTATGAGAGTATGCACAGAAATATATAAAAGTTCCGCCGAGACATACATAAACAGAACAAGGGAAAACCGATGTGGCGACAAGGACGCAGAAGACGCGGCAGAAGAGGAAGATTCCCAAAACCCGTTACGCTAGGAATGACTCCGCCAATAACAGGCTTGACTCCAAACCCACCGAGAAACCTAGCACCAATATTTATAGACAGAGCAGAACTGGAAGCCTTCAGACTCGTAGACTTGGAAGACCTATCACAAGAAGAAGCAGGACAAAGAATGGGTGTCTCAAGAGGAACAATCTGGAGGCTCCTACAAAGCGCAAGAAAAAAAACAGCACAAGCACTCACAGAAGGAAGACCCTTACAAATAGTTTAGGAAACGGAATAAACCATCGCTTTTATCTTGAATAGGCTAAAACTTGCTTATTCTTTTGAGTTTTGGACAATTTTATAATATTGATGTGGTGGGTTAGGTTCACATACACGTTTATAATCCACATTTTTGTTGCACGTGGGGTTTGAAAGCTAATGGAATAAATGCCTACTGAATTTTATGGCAAGGAGCCGCTTGTTCTAGCGGTAGCTGTTCTTTTCAGAACATCTTTGAGAAGTCGCTGTAGACTTTTTTTCTATGTCCAATGAACAATACGACCACTTGACTCTTATCTCTGTAAATTTCATAAATGGCCCTGTAGTCGCCGATTCTTAGGCTCCAGAAGTTGGAGTACTTTAAGGGTTTTCCAGCTCGTTCTGGACTATCTTCCAGTTCCCTTAGTTTTCTTATTATCCTTGATCTTATTGGTTTTTGAATTTTCTCGAGGGCTTTAGCGGCCTTGGGATGTAGAAGGATGGTAAAAACCACTAAAATTCCTCTAGGGGAATAAGAATCTCGGGATGTTTCTTTGCTTCTTCGCTTCGGCTCAGCAGCATCTTGAAGAATTGACGGGTTTTTTCCCTTTCCTCATAAAGGCTTATGATTGTTTTTATGGCGTCGCTTCGACTCTTGAAACGTCCCTCCGCTACCCATCTGTCTATTTCTTCGAGAGCTTTTTGAGATAACCTAAGTTGAACTTGAGTCACCAAACCACCGTAAACAATACTGTTTACAAAACATTTAAACGTTTCCCTAAAATCCAAACAAGCAAGGGCAAGGAGTGGTAATAGCTTAAACACCTATCCAATGTCTAAGACCTTAAATGAGAAAAGTTTGGCGTCGGTGAGTAGGTTCAAACCTCGGTTTAAATTCTCGGAATTTTAGCTCCAATGATAATGCGTTAAGAATTTGAACATGGCAGGTTTGTGTTTCACGTCTGACGTATCTTCGCTAAGAATTTGGTGATATGAGGGAGCACTAAGTGTCTTTGGGTCATGACTTCAACGTGACTGAGGCCGGGAAAGGAGATGAAGGTTGCATTGGCCATACTCTTGACGCACTCCTTTGCGCCAGCGTAAAGGGGGTCAGCTTCGCCGACAAAAACCAGACACGGCATAGTCATTGTCGGCAAGACATCTTCAAGACTGAGTCGCCAGTGCTTGGCCGACAAAAGGGCAGCGATAGCCTCATAGTCGTTGGCTGCCAGATGAGCCTTCGTCTCAGGCGTCATCTTCATCCCAGCTTTCTCCCACGCCTTAATCACGGCGTCCTTCCCCCTCTTGAAAAGCTGGAGATCAGTATCAAGTTCATTCGAATCCCACAAATACGGGTGTGCGCCGCCTATAATTAGAGAGTAAAAGCGCTCGGGAGCATACTTTGCAATGCCAAAGCCTATCCGTCCACCCATTGAGTAACCGAGAAAGTGAGCCTTGCTGATATTTAGATCGTCCAGCACTGCAGCAATGTCAGCCACCAACAACTTCAACTCATACACTTATGGATCATGAGGCTTATCGCTGGCACCATGTCCCCGGGCGTCTATCAAGATAAGATTGTAGTCATTCTTTAGAGGGTCTACATAACCACATCTATGCCAACTCTTCAGGTTACCAGAATACCCGTGCAAGAGCATCAGCGGCGGTCCATCGCCTTCAACTTCGTAATGGATGCGAACTCCCTGATTATTAGCATAGGGCATAATCTTCACCAAGCTTGATTTTTAGGCCACACTATATAGCTCTTTTGAGGTTTTGTACGCACAAAGAGAACCGAGAATTTAAACGCCAGCCGCGAATTCTAGTGCGGGGGGTGGGGTTCGAACCCACGAACGCCTACGCGACAAGGTCCTAAGCCTTGCTCCTTTGACCACTCGGACACCCCCGCGCAACTGTCAGATTCAAAACTGAAATATCAATCCCTTTTATATTTATTTAACCGTAAGGCTGAAAATCCTTAAAACATAAAAAACTGCTTTAACACTAATAGTCATGATGTGCCTCGGTGGCCTAGCCTGGTTGGGCATCGCCTTGGTAAGGCGGCGGTCGCGGGTTCAAATCCCGCCCGAGGCTCCATTTTTCTGGAATAAAGTTTGGATTAGGCTTTTTCGTTTGTGTATGGAATTTGTGTATATTCTTTAGGCAAGTTTTTCCCCGCGCGCGGGGGCACACTCAAATGCGAAAGATTATTATTGTATCCGTTGCGTATTGAACGTTATGAGAGAACAAATTAAGAAGAAGCTGTTAGTTGAGCTTCTCAAGAATTCCAAAAGAAGCGATAGAGAACTTGCGCGTGTTCTAGATAGTTCACAACCCACCATAACGCGTGCGCGCCAGAAGCTTGAACGCGAAGGCTTGATCAGAGGTTACACGATTATTGCTGATTGGAGGAAACTTGGATTTGAACTTATGGCTTTTACCTTTATTAAGATGCGTCCAGAAATTCGTTCTAAAGAGATATCCAAAAAGGTTAAGCAGTATTCAGAAAAATTTCCGTTTGCAATCTATGTTGCTTATGGAGAGGGATTCGGCATGACAGGAGTAGTAGTTGCACTACATAGAAACTATAGAGACTACATGAATTACCTGTCTTTATTCCGAATGGAATGGAAAGACTATGTTGAGGATATTAAAAGCTTTATAACCGCTCTGGGAGAATCGGAAGTCAAGGAATTATCGTTCACGTATCTTGCGAAAGCCCTACTAATGTAATGCTCTTAAAGAAAAAAAGAAAACTTTAGAGATCATTTGCGTCTCCTATTTCTTTGATGGTCTTGAATATTCTCGTTCTCAAATCAGTTATCCGTGTAGGGTTAAAGTAGTTTCGCATAAAAACGCTTGTTGAAACTCTGCCATGCAAGAAGTCTATTTCTGGTTGTATAACATGTTTCGTTAAAATAGTGTTCCATGTAATTTACGAATACCTAGGCTCCAAAAAAACGTTTATCCATAGATTCTAAGTAATTTATATATCCATAAAGGTTAAATGAAGATAGAGAGGGAACCCATTGCCGTTTGATGAACCCCTAATTTATGGATTGATAGCATTAGGGGCGATTCTCGCTTGTTCAATAACTATTTACGCCATGAGAAGACGGGGAAAAAAGAAAGAAAAACTTTCTGAAGAAGAAAAACCAAAAATGGAATTCAAAGCGTTGCCGTTCAGAATTGAGAGAAGTATCTCTCGAGACGATGCAACACATGCAAGGGAAGAACTTAGAACCCTAGATTTGGAGAGAGAGATTCTAAGCGGCGCTATCAGGCGACTCTATGAAGCTCATGCAGAAGGCAAAATAACAGAAGAAGAGAGGGAAAGAATTGCACAGACATATAAATCTCGAATCATGACAGTCAAGGCAGCCATCTCAAAGGACGAATCTCTAGTGGCTCTACACGAATTGGAAGCCATGCAAGAAGACTTAATAAAGCTCTTCAGCGAACGCTTTGACGAATTAAGCACAAAAGTTGATGAACTACGCTCAACGGTCGAAGTGAAACCAATAAAAGAAATAACCATACCAATCGCTAAAAGGCCACTAAAAACACTCACCGAGAAACTCACCAAAAAAGAAAAAAGAAGAGCGAAAAAACCAGCCAAACCAAGCCCAAGAACAGAAGCAGAAAAGAGAATAGAGAAAATCAGAGCAGAAGTAGAAAAAATCTTGGAAAAACTGGGGCAGATGGAAATTGAAACCTAAAAAAGAATGGATAGACGAAGCGAAAAGAAACGCAGCATTAGAAGCAGTCAAACATGTTAAAGACAATTTTGTGATAGGACTGGGCAGCGGAAGCACAGCCGCCTACGCAATCGAAGAAATCGGAAACAGAATGAAACGTGAAAAAATATGTGTTTCAGCCGTTCCAACCTCGTATCAAGCCTTCATGTTAGCTGTTAAACACGGAATCCCCATAACAACACTGGAAGAGCATCCGATATTGGATTTAACAATAGATGGAGCAGACCAGATAGACGACGAACTAAATCTTATAAAAGGTATGGGTGGCGCCCTCACCCGCGAAAAAATTGTTGCCTCAGCATCGAAAAAACTCGTCATTGTCGCTGATGAAAGAAAAAAAGTCAAATTCTTAGGAGAAAACAATCAGCCAGTGCCAATAGAAGCCATACCTTTTGCAACACCAATTGTAATGCACAAAATAACGGAAATGGGAGGAAAACCCTTCCTAAGAGAAAGCAACAAAAAAGTCGGTCCAGTCATAACGGATAACGGCAATATCATTGTAGATGTGAATTTTGGACTTGTACACAAACCTGCAGAGCTAAACCATAAATTGAAGGGTATTCCAGGCGTTGTCGAAACAGGGCTTTTCGTTAAAATGGCAGACTTGATATGTCTTGGAGAACGCGCTGGTGTAAGAAAACTAGAGAAAGAATAATCAGTAACCCGTTTTAGGTAAGGCGTAACATTTCAAATTTTATATGTGAGAGCTGTCTAAAACCTTAGACAGACGCAAAACATTACGCCGGGGTAGCCTAGCTTGGTTAGGGCGCCAGACTCATAACCTGGAGAACAAACACGGGGGCCTATGAACGCCCTAATGTCCAGAAGTCGCGGGCTCGAATCCCGCCCCCGGCACTAACCTCTATTGTTGTGGAAGAATTGTGATATTTGTCTTGTTTCTTGTTGATATTTCCAGCTGTTCTCCGAAGCCCTTTTTCACATAAGCGTTTTTTATGGTGACTTTGTCACCTACTTTCAAATTACTAACAGTGTCAGCGTGTTTTCGCCATGCTGAAACCCATATTTTGCCAGTTTCATCTTTCACTTCAAAGACGGCGAGTTTCACAAGCTCCGCTTTGGATGTTTTTACATTTCTGAGCATTTGTTTCGTTGCGACAGCTCCTTTAACATTAACGTGTTGTAAGCCTTCTCTTAAGTCTGCTATTTTCGAAAATCTTTCTGTTGATTTGATGGCTTCGACGTAAGTTTGGGAGTTAACGTGAATTTCCAAGCCCTTGCTTATTGTCTTTTTCACTTTTGCGTTTACCAGTTGCAGTTTGACACCTTTCCTCAGCGTTTCTTCTAGCTCATCCACCTTTTCGTTCCAAACAACAACTGGTATTTCACCCGTTTCATCAGCAAATATGAAACGCATGACTTTTCCAGAGGTTGAATCTCGCCTTGTAAAAGTGGAAATTGGAAAAAGCTTTTTCACTGTGCCTGTTATGTTTGCTCTTTTGTTTTTGTGGCTTTGAGTGATTTCTCCGATTTTTGTCACAAATTTACTGATTGTGGGGTAATCCTTTGCTTCTACATCCTTTGGATTGATTTCAATTTCACTTCTTTTTCTGATGTGTAACTCAACTCTTCCGCTATAGTCTTCTTTTGTGTATCCGTGGGAAAAACGGATTATGTGTCCAACTTTCACTTTACCAGATTCCATGACTTCTGTCTTATCGTTCCACAAAACGATCCGTAAAATGCTGTTTTCATCGGCAATAAGCAGGCTTGCAACTTTCCCGCTTTTATTCGCTTCAAAAGTTTTAGAAGGGAAGACCGCGACAACCCGTCCAACAACAGTAACATCATTCAAGCCTGGAATCAAATCCCGTATTGAAAGTGTAAGCGTTCGAGCTTCCTTTGAAACTTCTACACCAAACTCGGCTGCAATCATTCGCAGAAGAACATCATCCGAAATAAAACTGCCTGTTTTCGTTTTTTCCCTGTCTAATCTTTCTAAAATTTGCTCCCTTGAAATCTCCGGATGCGTCGCGAGTATCTGTTCAATCATTTTCTTAGCCGTCATTCCAGCTCGATTCCGCTCAAAATGAGGAAGATGAATGCTATAAAGCTTATTAAAAACCGTCAACGAGTTGTTAAATGTGTAGAGACGGAGCTCGGATGAGTGATGGATGCAGAAATGCTTTTTGGTTTAGGCATTGCCTTAATATTCGCTGGAATACTCATCACTCTAATTGCAGTCATTTTGCTATTTGTCTCAAACGTCAGAGAAAAAGGGAAAGTCAAGGGTGGCGGAGCAATAATAATCGGGCCTTTTCCAATAATCTTCGGAACGGACAAGGAATCAATCAAAACTGTTCTATTGCTCTCGATAATGCTTACAATACTCCTCGCAATAGTAACAGTGATATTTTACTTGGTTTCAAAATAAAGATGGAGAATACAGCAATGGTGATCCATGAAAAACTTTCAGAGTGTACGAGTGAGCAGTCAAGCGTATTCCAAAAATTCTTTTTGTTATTTATCATAGGTTTTTTCCTAATTTTTGTAGGCATCATAATTCTAATGGTTGCTACAGTGCTTTCCGATGGCTCAGCAAATTTCGGCGTATTCATATTCATAGGGCCTTTTCCCATAATTGTAGGTGCTGGGCCTGAAGTGCCTTGGATGATTTTATTTGCTATAATTCTCGCCGTTTTGAGTATCATAATGTTTCTGGTGTTACGTAGAGAAAGGAAAAAAGCGAATGTTTAGTTCTTTAGCTTGTTTTCTCCTCTTTGCCGTAAAACATGTATAGAAATATCAGGACTAACGCGACAAAAGTTGCTGTCATGAGAGTGTATTTGAGTATTTCGAAGTATGCTCCTATGTTCATTGAAGACTATCTCCTCTACCCTATTTTAGAGTTTAGATATTTAAGGAATAGGGTTTTTCCACTCTTTCATTAGTGAGTCGTGAAGTTCATCGCGTTCCTCTAAGGCGTCATACCATTTTAGAATATTTGCAATTTTTTGTGCGATAAGATGATAACATAAGTGCACCTCTCTATCTAAGACACGAAAGTAAAAGTCATCGCACGTACAGAATTCAGCTTCAGGCATTAATAGGTAATCCCGTTCCTTTCCGACAACAATCCAAACGATTGTGCCGCTTGGCTTGAAAACATATTTTTTTACACGATTTTCTTTTAAGGCTTCGAAAGCCTTTATGAAGCGTTGACCGAAAACTTCGTAGAGCTTTGTTAAGTTTTTGCCTGTTAATTTGCCTTCGTTTTTCGCTTTCTTGCATATATTTCTTAGTATATTGACTTCTGAGTTTTTGTCCATGTGTGCACAGGCTCTTCGGTAGAGTTGACTATAATAGAAATTTTTAGTCTATGTTTATCAGTTCGCCTTTCTTTTCTTCCTTGGTTTTTGGTAATGTAACCTCTAAAACACCATTTTTGTAATGTGTTTTTGCTTCTTTCACGTTCACGTTTGCCGGTAATTTGACTTCCTTGTAGTATCTGTGTTGTGGCGTGTCAACTGATATGGTTAGTGTGTTTTCTGTTCCCTGCAATTTTACGTCGTTTTTCTCAACACCTGGCAATTCAGCCACAATGTGGACTTCTCCATCCGTGTCGATAATGTCTACCAGAGGTTCTCGCTCTTCTTTTACTTGAGGTCCAAAACGGCTTGGCTTGACATTTCCGAACTCGCGTATTTCGGGTTTTCCATGAGGTCCTATTTTCACGCTGTAACCATATACGAAAGGTCCCCATTCACGTACTGTTGTGCCGTCTGGACGTTTGCGTTCTCTCACATAGTCTTTTGGGACTTTTGAGGTGAATGTTTTGAACTCTTCTTCCATCATCTTTTCCATTTCATGGAACATTTTGTCAACATCTTCGAAGAACCAACTTCTGAAGAAGGGGTAGCGTCTTCTCCTCTTAAACCAATTTGGATAATCATCTGACATCTTTCAGCCTCATTAAATGTGAAAGCGACATTACTCTATAAGTTTTATGCTAAAACTTACATTGTCAGCTTAGGGTTCTGAGTTGATTTAGAGTTCCAAGGAAAGTTCCGTCAAGAAGATAAATTTCTGCATTTTCCATGTTCACGGCTTTTGATCGGAGAACAGGCCCCACAATTCTTGCAGTTCCACTGGGTTTTCTTTTGTTTAATGGTCTGCCTCCTAGAAATTCGTTGAAAGAGGGCATTATGAAAAGCTGTGAGGTTTCAGGCTTGATTTTGTAATGCTTCCGTAGTGTTCCCTCGACGCTTTTTTCAATTTTGATTCTGTTTTTTTGCAGCAAAGTTTCAGCTAGTTTGGTTCCATTACACTCCATCTTTACCCAAACTTGTCTTGTTATTCTGAATCCTGCTGGGTCGCGGAAGGCTACAATGGGATGGACATGTGCCATCACCAACGTTTTACATTTTAGTAGAGCGGGTGATGGCCAACGGTGCCCATGGAAAAGGCCAACTTCTCCTACTGTTGAACCGGTTGCTGGTAGGATTTTTATGTTTTCTGGAAGTAGTGGTTCGAGGTTTCCGTCGTGGTTGCCGCGGATTACACATATTTCTTTTGTTTGCTTTTTTAGTTCGTCGAAGAAGTTTGGTATGTCGTGCCATTCGCCTGTTTGTGCAGTTGCAATTGTATGTTTTACGTCGCCTAAAATCAGTAGCTTTTCTGGTTTATGTGTGAATATGAGGTGTTTTAGTTTTTGTAGGAGTTTTGGAGTTTGAGTTGGGACATGTATGCCCTTTTGTGAGAGGGCTATCTCCCACCCTATGTGCAGGTCTGCTATCACCAGTGTTGTTGTTTTTCGCGTTTTTATCAATGCAGCTGGATAAGGTATTAATGGTGTTATCATTTCATTTCCTTTTCGGGATTCACTAAGCTAAGTATAATTCTGTGGATTTTCTGGTTTGCTGTTGCTATAAAAGCTACCTTTTGTTTTGGGCTTAGTTTAACGTTTAATGATTTTCCCTTTGGCGTTGTTATTTTTGCGTCTGCCTCTTCTATTATTAGCCAAGCGGCTGCCATGTCTGTTGTACGGAGTTTCCCACGCATGTCTAGGAAGGCGTCTGTTGTACCGTCTGCCACGTAACATAGTTCTAGGGCATTTGCTCCTAGGTGACGTATATGTTTTGTTCTTTGGATTAAGTTTGTTAGTTTGGGTACTATTTTCTGGATTTTGTAGGCGTTCAAGTCTATACCTATCACAGCCTCTTCCAATGATTCGGTTTTTGACGGCGTTATTTTTTGGTTGTTTCGGTAGGCGCCTTTTCCTTTTTGCGCCGTGTACGTCATACCATGGACTAGATCAGCCACCAGAGCTGTGTGTATTGTGTTTATGGTGGGTTTTGTGGACACAGCGATTGACGTTGCGTAAAAAGGTATGCCTCTTACAAGGTTTGTTGTCCCGTCTATCGGATCTGTCGTCACAAAATTATCGTTTGGAGTTTGACCATATTTTTCTATGCCGGATTCTTCACTTATGAGGGTGAACGAAATTTCATGTTCTTTTAAGGTGCTTATTATGGCACTTTCTGCCGCAAGATCTATTTGTTTTATCGGGTCGCCACCTGCTCCTATGCCCAAGTTTGGTTGTGGCTGGCTTATTTTTTTTAGAAGTGGTTTGATTTGCTCTTGGATGTTGTTTTTGCATCGAATTAGAATGTCCAGCCAGTTGATTTGTTTTTCCATTTTGATGTGATTCTCCATCGTCAAATATAGGTTGCTTAATAAAAACTCTGCTGAAAGAAGCTACGCATAAAGTTTACGGCTTACATTTGATTTTTGCAGTTTTTCCGTCCAAGCTACTATGAATAGACCCCCTATAGTTTTTCACTATAGAAACCTCATTTTGAGCCAGATATTCCCGCGAACCGATGACAGCTTGCAGCAGCTTTAAGATACAACATAGAGAGCTTGCGATTTTTTGGATTCAAGAAGTTGTTTTGACACTTTCTGTCGCAGCGTTTTCATGTGGTTTTTGTGGTGGTAAACCCAGGATTTACCTTTGAAGAATTCGCCTGAAATGGTTTGTCTACGTCTTATCCTTAAATCCTGTATGACATACCTGTAGCTTCGTAGGAGCTTCATTTTAGCCAATTTGGATAAAGCATCAATAAACTTTCGAAATTCGTCTATTGGAAGAAAAACTTCAACCAGAAAGGAATTTTCTCCAAGTATTTTACCCATAGTGAGGATGAAAAACTTGTCAAGAAGAGACCTTGCAAACCTAGCCAATGTTTTATAATTGTGAAAGGATATGATAAACAAAACCATTACTGAAGTTGTGTCACCGTAGCGCATTACAAAAATGTCGTAGCCTTCAATAAGGTTTTTACTTATTAAATGCTTCTGAAAGTGATATTGTGCCAGTTGACGACTTATCCCCAGAATCCGAGCTATTTCGCTTAAGCTTTTGGTTGCATCATTTTCCAACTTCATGAGCATGCGAACATCTGTTTCGTCCGCAAGAATAGGATAGGATTTAGCCTCTACTAACGTGTAAGGTAGATCGGTTGTTTGCGTTTGCACCTCTTTTATCCAATCATCCCAGCGGAACACCCAGTCTTCTTTACGACTGTCAAACCAGTCAGAGGTTATTCGTCCGCCTTGAAAACACGTGGACCAGTAAATGTGGGCATTCTTGGCTACTCCTAAACGTTTTATCTCCTTTATGAACTCTTCAAGCTCCTTGCAGCGTTCTATTGGAACCGCGTACACGGCAGTGCAACCTTCGCCCATTCCATAAGACCTGCAAACGTAGAGCCAAAATCCGTTAATTAATAAGCAATCGAAAAGAAGTTGCTCCATGCCGGGTTCAGCTTCTAGAACAACGACAGCCTTTCTTAAACCAATATTTGTATGATAAATAGAAGTATACAGTCTTAGAAAAAATTTGGGGTCTGACCGCATGCGATTTATCCTGAATTCCAATTTCTTCCGCGATATCCCGACAGTCCTGGCAACCTTCGAAAGGTTCCTTGGACCAACCTCACATAACGCTTGCAGTATCCGTACATCGAGAGTCGTTAGCAATTTGAGCATCAGATACCCCTAACCTTGTTCATTAATGTATTGCCAGCTTCTAACTATTTAATTTTTAGGTTGGCATTCCCGGACCATCCATCTCGTCTCCACACGGTTTAACATTCACTTTGTCATCTATTTGCTCAATGTTGCAAAGTCCAGAGAAGTCAACGTTTCTTTCTGTCACTTGACTGGTTGGGAGCCATACGACAAAAGATGTTGCAACTGCAACGAAAATGGTTAGGAGAATCAATGGGAGAGGTTTCACTTTCATAGAATCACCTCCTTTATGTTTAGTAAAAAGAATTATACAATCATATTTTTACATTTTGCCTTTTAGAGCACAAATAGTTACCGAAAGTAAAAATGGGGCATCTGGATAACATACACGTAAAATTTATGGTTGATGTTTGCATATAATTGTCTTGTTTATTGATGGAAAGTGTTTCATGCTGAAATTATTGGTTTTGCTAGTATAGCTCTGTGTGATTTTTCTAGAGAAAGGTTCTAAAACACAACCTCAGAAAGCATTTATCTAACATTTGACAAAAAGCAATGTATTGACAGGAGGATATATTTACGGCAGCGAAAATGGCGAAAACTCTGGAGATACTCGTTGATGGAAAATGGCATGCGCTAAAGGAGATCAAGCAGAAAACAAAGCTGAACAAGAACCAGATTCAGCAGGTGATAGAGTTTCTAGAAAGATACGGCTTTATATCAGTGGATAAAATGGCGGGGAAAATAAGACTGGACAAAAGTGTTAAGTTCTTAGCCGAGAACTCTACTTCATAAGGCTTTTCAAACCTTTGTAGGCTTCTAAAAACTTTTTGCCCTTGCCAGTTATCTTGAATAAGCCTGGATTGGACGTTTTGTTGTCACTAACGATTTGTAGAAGCTTCTTGTGAAGCAAAAATTCAAGATAAAATTTCAACTGTTTGAAACTTAAGTTACAACGGTACATTAGGTAAGTCTTTCTTACTCCGCCAAAAGAAGCACCAAGAATATCTGCAATTATGTCTAACCTTCCACGATGACTACTGCTGCTTTGCTTCTTTGGGCTGGCTAACAAATTTGATATACCCCTCTAAAAGGCTATATCTTCTCCTTCTCCCAACTTATATAATTGGGAAACGATGATTTAAATGTTCTGAAAATGGAGAAAAGACTAATTTGTGAAATGCTGGGAAGCTGAAAATTATAAAAATTAAGAGACTATGGTTGGTTTTGTCTTAGGCACCGTGTAGTTTTCTTAAAACTTTTTCATAGTTAGCCTCTTTGTCCATGAAAACGCTTATTCTATTGTCACTAACTGTTAAGGAGAGTACCTTTACATTCTTGCCGGTAACAATGATGCTTCTGACGTCGCCAAGGTTGAAATCTTCTGAAAGTGCTTCGCTTGCGTCGAGTGCTGAAGAGGAAAGAACGGCGTAGTCGATTAGTTTTGTCGGGTCTTTGAGGTCTATTGCTGCTGAAGTGGAGTTTCTTAGGATGTAACCTATGACGCCGTCGTATGTTTTGATTTCTTCGAGATTTGCGCGTAAGTTGTTGACGTGGGATTCTTCAATTGTTAGAGGTTCAGTCACAGTGTCGATCTCCTGAATGGGTTCCTTTTTTCTAGCCATAAATGCTGTCTCCATTAATATACTAAGGGTTTGACTCTTACTAGCTCGCCTTTCCTAACTTCGAGGTTGAACTGTATTTTTTCAGGCATTCGTATGATTCCTTTTCCTTCGTATTTTGAATCTTTTATAGGCTTGACCTTGCATCGAGTTGTTTTTCCGTCGAAGGTCTCAACCTCAACTTGATCGATTCTTGTGCTGCCAGAAAATTCTTCCCATTGTAATAGCATTTCACTGTCAATTCGCACAGTGTCGGATGGCGCGCGCACGCGCGCTAGTAAGCCGCCGAGGTTTTCAATCATGAGCTGGTTCACGGGGAGCTCGGAAGGCAGAGTTTCAGTTTCTAAGGTTTCCTCTGGCTCTTCTGTCCAGTCTTTTTCAACTGGAGTTTCTGTTTGTTCTTCAAGTTCCTCAGCTACTGGAGTCTCAGTTTCAATTTTAAGTGAAGGTGTTTTGTTTTTGAGGGGGGCAGGGTTGATCTTGTCTAGGAGTCTGAGGATGGTTGGAATTAAGACGTGGGTCACGGTGTTTACGTAGTTCATATCTGCTTTTTTTGAGGTGACCGTGACGAGGTAAATGTCGTTCATACAAGAGATGGTTACTCTGCCCTTGCTACCGTCCAAGGTTATGCCTTCAATGCCGCCTATGGCGTCGGCTTTTTCCAGTATGCCGTCGAAGGAATCTACAAGGTGCACTACGACGTTTTGAGGTGTGTTTTCGTCTTGGGCTACGATTTCGCCGTCTTCCTTGAACATGAAGGAGTTTTTAATGTCTGGGCATATGTTTTGGATTTCGTTAAGGGTGTTTTTTAGGGCAACGGAGTAGACTTCATTATCCATGTTTTTCACTTCCATGAGGGCTGTGTTATGATATTTTGAAGAGTATGCGTTCTGGGACGCCGTCGTGTTCCACAACGAGGTAGTTTAGGCCTTCGGTGTCTCCGAGTTGGTCTAGCCATTTTAGTGCTTCACGGGCTTTTTGTAGTATTAGTAGTCTTTCTTGTTGGCTTCGGACGACTTCTTCTATGGCTGTGAGTTCGTGGAATGGGTTGGCGTCTAAGACTATGTTTAGGTGGCCTATTGTTATTTCTCCTAGGCTTTGGGTTGCGGCTTTTTTGCCTGCTAGTTTCATGACGACTTCGCGGATTTTCTTTGATTTTTCGGCTAATGCTCTGATGTCGTCTAGTCGGCGTAGGTATTCGCCTAACGTGCTTTTTGTGTTGCCTATTTTCTTTTCTAGGATATCAGCGATTTCTTCTGCTGAAGTGTATTCTTTTATTTCTACGACCATTTTTATTGTACCTCCAAATGGAAATAGAGGGAATGTGGAGAGTTTTCTTCACCCTACCCCCAATCTCAACAGGGACGGCTTATCAGACTTTATCTTGTCCGCCAGTGAAATGATCTGTAAACTTGTAGCCACTTGATGTTACCACTGAAATATCGTAAGATGTACCATTTACATATGCAAAGGTTACTGTGAGCGTTGTGCTAGCTGCTGCTTTGAGAGGCAGTGGTAGGGTGCCAGTTGGTGTCGTCACGCCTGTTGTCCCGTAATTAACCTGAATCTGATTTATTGTCACGTCTTTCGTTCCAGTATTAGCGATTGTTAAGTTGAACTCCGTATTGGGGCCTTTCCAACTTAATGTTGAGATCCTGAGTTCTTCTGTTCCCATGAAGCTGAATGTTAGTGCTCCCATCCATGCTGCTACGGCTATGCTGACTGCAACTGTTACTGCGATAAGTATGATTGATGCAACTACGGGGCTTAGGGCTTTCTTACTTTTCAATATTTTCATTTTTTTTCTATCCCTCCTTTTGGGATTCACGTTAGTGTTAGTGGAAGTGAGGAATTTAAATCTTGCGACTTAAGACACCATATTATTCATGTGTAAAACAAAACTACAACAAACCAAGAACAAACAGCCAGCCTATCAACTAAAAAACCGTCAAAAAAGAAACTGTACAACAACAGCAAAGCATTATGCTTATGGGCTTATTTTGTCAAAAAACCCCAGCAAGAACTCTGCAACTTTTTCGCCCAGCTCTGTTATCACATAGTACTTCTTCAGCGGATCTATTGGTATGGGCGTTGCCAAACCTAAGCCTGCAATCTCAATCATCCTAGCCCTGAAAGTGCCGTCGCTAAGAGTTAAACCGTTTTCACGCATAAACGTTTTAGCCTCCTTCCATTTTCCACGTTTCATGTGAAGCAAGAAAATGCAGTCTATGGCGTGGTCTTTCTCTAGCATGGCTTTGATGGCTGCTGATTTGGGGTTTGTTAGGATATTTTTAATCTTCTCCTCTTCTCCATTCTTCATTTTACACATCAACCTTTAGTTTCTGGTTTCTAATTATAGCATAAACTCTTTTTAAAGATTTAACCTATATTGCGATTTATGACTTATTACAGGATAATATAACTTAATTTCTAACGTCATTTCCGCTTTCGATATATGTGAACGTTCTCAACAGTGTCGAAGCATTCAAATCCCACCTCAGCAAGTTTACAAGCTTTGTTTTTCGCTGTCTTAACATGGAACTTGTCGCATGAGACATTGAATAGGGCCTGTTCAAGGTTCATGTACATCTCGGTGGATTTCATGTCTCTGTATCCAAGTATTTGCTGGACGTGTATTATGTCTCTTGTTTTGTCGCACTCTTGTAGCTTTCAAAGAAATAGCAAGCCTAAAAGTTTATGGATATCCTCTCCTTCTTTGGGATACTATATTAGATTAGGGGATAACTACTCTATCTCTTCAAGGGCGTCAAAAAACACCTTTAAGATCAAGTGGGCTTCTCCCTGAACTCTTTCTCGTAGCACTTCATCTTCTGGAGCAAGAAAATAACCGACTTGAAATGGTCCTTCCGCTCTTGCACTTTTAAATTTTTCCTTAATTTCTTCCAAGGCTTCAACTATAATCGGTTCACTAACATATTTACGCAGTTCTTTAACTGCTCTTTTTGGTCCACCTCTAAAATATTTGAGAACAAAATAGATGTCATACGCATCTTTTTCTTTGTACCTGCCTTTTAATGCTAATCCCTTAGTAGCTATACACCCCACAACATCCGATACCGTTGCCATAACGCTCGTTTCAGCTCCATTAGGCAATACACCTTCTATAGTGTGCTCAAAGTTATGAGAAAAAACAACACTTGAACCACGAATTACGACGGCTTCTAAATCTTTTTGTACTGCTAAAAACGTATTCCGTGAGAGTTCTTCCATTTTATCAGGCTCAGTGATGAAATCGACCTCAATCTTATACTCAGCACCGTCCAAACGTGACTTAACAGTGCGAGAAAACCTAAAAGGCAACACTTCCCTACTTTCCGCAACATAAGGCTGATAGCCTCTTTTTTCAATCAAAGAGACAATAGTTTCATAAACGCGTAAGTTAATAAGTTGCGGGTTCAAAACAAAATCGATATCAATTGACCCACAATGCTTACCTCTATCGCCAAATCTCTCTATGATGAAGTATGGCGCCCATCCCCCACTCAGAACTAAATATTTTCTGTAGCTACTCAAAACTCTCAAAACTTCAAGCAAAACACTTTTAGATGTCTCAGTAATGCTCTTCGAATAGATCCCGATATTCCAAACGGCCATCAGAATCACCTAAAAACCAACAGTTCCTTCCTCAGATATTCTGCGGCTTCTCTTCCGCGCCTAGGATAATTATATAGATCAACATACAACTGCACATTTGATACCACAAACACATCTCTCACTCTTTGAAGGCTATAGAAAACACCTTCATCATAGGGCACGATAAGGAAAACATTACCACCTACTTCTGTTAGTTGGAGGCCTAAAAGTTCTTCAAACTTATTCATTTTTTCACCTCCAACGTACAAGTGGACATTTGCAGGTCTAACGTGAGGTGCCACAAGTGCCGCTCCAGCATGCAAAGTCAAAGCATATTTCAAATCCTTTCTACTTATAGAAGCCAATTTGCCAATAAAACCATCAATGTCCCTATGTGGAGAGTAATAGGCTATCACTTTGTTTATCAAAGCAAAATCATAATAACTAGCCCATCTCGCCAAAAGCTCAGCCGAATTAGTAACAACAATTCTATTAGTCCCAGTTCTTCTACATAGACCCATATTCAGCAAGGTTTCGATAACTCTATATGCATGACCATATCCAACCCTAGTTTCCTTGGAAAGACCAAGAACACTCCATTCACGCTTCGGATGTGTCAAAAGCACCCTTAAGATCCTTGAAGCTCTAGGCGAGAAGATATTTCGGATACCCATTGAATTCACAGAATAAACTACTATCCCTCCAGTATATATACTATCCCTAAAAAGGATAATAACTTAATAGCTTCAGCTTCATTGGTAACTTGTTAAAAGGATCGAAAACTCGAACTGAATACCAGAAAAGAGAATTTGCAAGGAAATCTTTACAGTCGCAATTCATGACTACAAGACGTAAGTCCGTCGCCTTTCAAGCATCTCCACAAGCATCCTATATAATACGGGAGGGCTAGCTCTGACCACTAGACTGAGCACTTTTTCCCACAATATTAAACTAAACTACACAGCCCAATAACGCTTGGAGAAGGAAAAACTATTGACGTTCATAGATAGGCTTAAGACAGAATTCTCATTCATCAAAGGCAACTACGCCATTCTCGTCGCAAGCTGGATTCTAATAGACTTCGCCATGGAACTCCCAGCAACCTATTACTCACTCTACGTTCTTGAACTGGGTGCCACAGAAACAATTCTCGGCATGATAGGACTCTTCTCATTCCTAGCATTAGCTTCAATGCAGTTTCCAGGCGGCTACCTAGCAGACAAATTCGGCAGAAAATGGCTCATCTCCTCCATGACTTTCGGAGTAGCACTCTGCTACATTTTCTACGCAATAGCCCCCTCATGGCACCTCATCCTAATCGGCGCAGTACTAATGAGCTTATTCAACTCCACATATCAACCAGCCTTGATGGCGATGATCGCCGACTCCTTATCCCCTGAAAGAAGAGGCATGGGATTCAGCATAATCATGCTCATAACAAGTGCTTCCACCACTCCCGCCCCTATTTTCGCAGGCATACTCCACAACCAGTTCGGCTTAATTCAAGGCATGAGAATAGGCTACGGCATTGTTGTCGCTTTTTTCTTAATAGCAGCATTCCTCAGACTACTTCGACTAAAAGAAACCGTCGTAAACACTCAAAAGCCCAGTCTAAACGAACTCTTGCGAAGTTATCCAATTGCCATGAAAGAAAGCTTCAGTGTTTGGAAGAAAGTTCCCAGCTCAATGTTCTACCTATTCCTTTCAACAACAATCATAATATTCGGAATCGCCGCCGTAAACCTCTACTTTGTCGTGTACGCTGTAAAAATACTCTTAATAGATGAAGCCATCTGGCCTTACATACTAACAGCTTTACCTATCACCATGATAATTCTATCCATTCCAATCGGAAAGGCAGTGGATAAGATAAACAGAAAGCTTCCAATTTTAGCAGCGTACATAATTTTTGGAGCCTCGATGTGGCTTTTCGTTTACGGAGACCTGCCAAGGCTCTTTGTTTCTCTCATACTACTAGGTGTGGGACAAGTTATGATGAACTCAGCTTTCAGTGCTCTGCAAGCTGATCTGACTCCAAAGGAACAGCGTGGAAAGGTAAACGGATTCACAAACTTTGCAAACTACATACTGATGGCACTCGGCAGCATAACAGGCGGCATCCTATACGAACATGTTTCCCCTCAGCTACCCTTCCTTCTAGCAACAGTCCTAATCATTCCTTCCTTTGTTCTAACGCTAATAATGGTGCATGAACCAGAAAAAAGAGAACAATAAGCATCCACAGCTAATCTGAAAAAAAAGATAGCCCTTAATATCTGACGCAAACTTTCCCCCCTAATTCTTCATAACCCAAATGACCGATCACGGAGTTGAAGATAAAATCGTAAACTTTTTCACATGCCACAAAATCTCTCCAGTAGACCTAGTTTATTGGTCTCGGAGAGTTGAAGACCTGCGGGAGATCTATAGGCACAGAGAAAAATATCTAAATCCTATCAGTGGAACCCAAAGCAGACCGTCTCCTGAAGAGATAGACCAAAAGATAGAAGCAAAACTGAAGGGGTTCATACAGAGCCAAGAGCTAAAGGAAGCGTTTTTAAAGATGTTAAAGGAGAATGGAAACGAAACCTATGAGAGCAAAATAGTTGCCAGCGAAGAAGAACTGATTCAGCTTTCCAATAAAGGATATGAATGCCAAATCATTGGGACTAATAAATGGTTAATGAGAAAAAAGCATAATTAAACAAAACAAATAGATAACTCTAATCCAGAAAGCAAACCAACATAATAGGGGGTTGTAGAAACGATGCTGGTTGACGAGGATAAATTCCAAGCGAGGGTGATGAAAGACCACATATATCGACATCATATAAGTTCTCATTCTCAGATTAGGTGGTATGCAAAAGTAACACATATCGGGAGAAAACAGACTATTTCTGAAATAGATTTAGTTGTAGTTGAAGGTTGCGAGAGAGCTTTTGCGTATGAATTTAAGTTCTTGAGGGGCAAAGACACCAGCGACAATTATAGAAGGATATACCAAGGACTTGGACAAGCGTTGCTATATTTTTGGTTTGGTTTCGACCAGAGCACATTATGTATCGGAGTCTCCGAGAATCTTGACATGTCTACACGTAAGAAAATAAAGGCGAAAATAATCCAAGCGAGTCAAGCGATTGAGATTATAAAGAAGAGTATGCCTTACTTCGGGTGGATGGCATTTTTTGAAGAAAAAGACACGCTGAAGACGTATCGCTTCTTTTTTCCTAAAGGGAACTTCCCCGTCAGAACAAGTCCGATGCAAAAAGATAGAGAATCAATACTTGCGGGGAATGTGAGAACCAGAGGCGAATCATTCCTTAGGCAACATGGATTAGTTCTCTCAAACGTATAGCTATCCCACGAAGATTGAACAGAACCGCTCGCAAATATCTTTATCTATCACACAGTAAATAAGTGCTTGGATTGTCGGCGGTCAAGGGTGCAAGCATGGATTGTCGCCCCACATGCATGGGCACCTCATGCACCCTGGCGACATCGCTTACCCCTAACACCTTTACCGACACTTATTTTGTACTGATTATCTTCCTAATATCATCAACGCTCTGCCAAAAGCTAACAAAATCTCCAAAAAACTAACAAGAAACATAGAAAAAAGATGAAAATGAGATTCTGGAAACTACTCCGAAAACAAGATCATATTTGACAAAAACTTTTAAAAATCACTGGATCTATTCACATCTTTATGCCACAAAAACCTGAAGACGCTGGGATAATTGGCAATGCAATGTTTGAAGCATATAAAGAAGCTGAAAAATTAAACCGTGAAGCAAATGATACCGAAGCCTCATTAACTACTTATATTCAAAAGAAAATTGGTTATTCCTTCTCCACTTCAATCAAAGAGACAACTTTCATCTATAATGGAAACAATTTAGGCGATAGACTCGACCCAAAATTCTACCACCCAGATCATCATAGGCTCCAAAAAAGCATATTTAGTAAGAGGAAGACAAAAACTTGAACAGTTATGTACCTTTCCAGAAAGACCTATAGGAAACCAATTTGATTCAGAACAAAAATTTCTTTACGTACAGATTTCCTCAATCAATAGGAAAACTGGCGAGATACGAAACCCAAAAAAATTTACATTCAAAAATGCTCCTCAGAGAGCTACTCAAATCATTCGTGAAGGTGACATTCTGGTGTCTTTAACCAGACCTATTAGAAACGCCATTTCAATAGTGCCTCGTGAGTTGGATGGGCAAGTATGTTCAAGTGGGTTTGCGATCCTACGATCAAAACCAAATGTTGATTCGTTATATCTGTTTACTCTACTTAGAACAGAGGCGGTTCGTCTGCAGATGCAGTATCGAACCCGAGGATCAATGTAGCTCCTATTTTTGACCCAATTACGTCAGCTTATTGTCGAATCACGTTGTGGTCACCTTGTGAAGTCACTGGACACGCTAGTCGTCCCTCTCCTTTGTCGAGATTGTTTTTCCATTGAAGAGGACGTAAATTTGAAATGTCGTCGCCACCGTTAGGGTCAATGTGATCTATCTCCCATCCGTAACCAACTGGAGAGTCACGATTGCCATGCAAAGATCGGTTAATCCAAGCACCACAATGGTCTTTTCTCCATACGTTAGGATCAATACCCTGTAAGACTGTTCCCTTTTCCCAAACTTGTTGAATTTTCTGTTCACTCAAACTCATGTTAATACCTCGTTGTGAAGTTAGTGCAACTTTTATTTAATATTTTGGAACCGAAAGAGTAATCATGCTTTAAACTGACGAAAGCCATTATAGTTTTTTTTACTATGAGTAACAAATCTCATCAAATCTTACTAACAAATCCGTAGACAGATAGAAACGACTCTCTTATTTTTCCGCGAAAAATTTGAAGTATTGACAAAGCCCAGTACGCTACCGCAGAGAATTGAAGAAGTCCTCTTGAAGCGAAAGGAAGTCATCGAAAAAGTTGTTGAACCCACAATAGTGGAACTGCTTGCAATGTTTTCCAAAATCGAAAAGAAATCAAAAGACATAATGAATCTTCTGGCGAGTGTTCCAGAATCATAGCATATGATACTCTCCCAGCGGTGAGCGTGTGGGGTCTTAGTTTAGGAAGAAAGAAACCATTTAGCGCGCGCGATTAAGAATTTCGCGAAAACAGGTAAACTTTGGTTTGCAGCAGCAAGCTACAAACTTTTATTAGACGTGCAAGCCTTTCCAAGCTAGCTTTCATGAGTTTCTTGCGATAAAGTTTCTGTTTTCCATAAGGCTCGTGGCTAAAAAAGTATTTCATAAATCGTGGAGCCTTGTTGCGAATAAAAGCGTCTTTTATCCTGGCTACATCTTCAAGTTTCAGAGTTCGCGCGCGCAAGCATTTTGAGTTATGATCTCGAGTTCATAATATTAATTAATGGTTAGATTCTGACTAAAGATACGAAATGCGCACAAAAAATAGCAAATCATTTAAGACGAAAAGCAAATAGAATAGGTGGGTTTGAGTTCTTTGCTTAAAGATATGGAGTTCTTGGATGTAAGTAATCTACTAGGTCAAGGGTTTTTCGCCGATAGAGTAGTGAGGGTTTTGAGCAAGACAGGACCAATTGACTCCGGTGATGAAGATGTCTTAAAAAGAGTCAAGACATTCTTAAAAATAATCCTTCAAGGCCAAGAACAAGTTAGTGCAGAACGACTCAGCCACAATGCTCTTGAGACCATTGGTGCATATCAAAAAGCTCTTGTGATATTTAACAAAGTTCTACTACAAGAATCTGAAGAAATGACAGCATCTAGATTCAAGGAACTAATGGATAAAATGGGACATGAGATAGGAGAAATACTAGAGAGTAAAAGCGTGCTTGCTGAAGCAAAAACAACAAGGGAGTTCTTTAAATATATCCAAAGACAGACAGTGGATGAGACAAGCGAATATCTCGGAAGAAGGGCTGTCCTGAAATGGCCAAAACCGACTGCGTTCTACAGATTTTGATTCATACTGTTAAAGAGGCTGGCTATTACAACATTAACAGATTCGAGGAAATCCGGTTCAAAGATTATCCATTCCCAGCTTCTACTGAATTTATAAAGGCAATGATAAAAATACACAAGGAGCTTCTCAGCAAGTTTGATCTGCTGGAACAAGTCATCTTCACCACCAAAAACGAGTTCAAAGAACAGATAATTGAAGTTCAAAGATTTGGTCAAATGTTCAGTGAGTTGCACTCCCTCCTGCAAATTTTGGAAATGGGTGGGAGACAATATGTTCCTGAGTTTTTTGCTCATCTTATAGGGAACATGCTTAACACTCATAATCCAAAGGCAAAGTTCATCTTTCTCCCTGATTATGAATACAATTATGCCTACCTTGAGATAATCACTCCTCTTAAAGTGGCGCTTCGGGATGCTGTATCAGACATCGAAAAATCACTCGAATTCGCTAAGAAACTCACTATATTCTGGTTCCCACTCGCTCATAAGGATAACATGCTGCTTAATAGCCTGCTTGGTCACGAATTGGGGCATTTTGTAAACGAAGAAAGACAGATTGTCGATAAGCTAATTGCTAAGATCACGATTCCTCCAGCTGAAATCGAAGAGATAGCCGAGGAATGGTTAAAAACAAAACTCAGAGCAGAGAAGAAAGAAATCAAAATTGATGACTATTTTGGAGTAGAGACGGCAAGAGCGCAAGTCAAAAAGGATGTTGTTCAAAAGATAAGCGGGCAATTGAAAGAACTCGTTTCTGATGCTGTAGCATTCTGTATTTTTGGACCTGTATTTTTGATTGCACAAAACAATTACCTAACAAGTCTCTCCAACCTTGAACATAAAGCAAAAGGCTACCCATCGGCAAGAATGAGACTTGAATTCTTGGTGGATCTATTTTACAGCATGGGATATACTGCAGCACTTGAGGGGGGGAAAAAATCAGAGAACCCCACTCACCAAGAAATCTCCAAGAAGTTCGCAGAAGTAGTAGAAGCAATCAAAGGTATAATGAAGAAGCGGGCAATAGTCAACGAAGACAAAGAGGAGGGTCTTGTCTACGCGTCTATATATCGCTTAAAGAAGGATCTTTGGAATGAGGTTCAAAACGCAGTCAAAGGTCAAGAGTATACTGCAGAGATGTTTGCCAACGAAGTTTTCAAATTGACTGATATAATTGATTCGTTTGTTCCACCAGCGGAGATCAAACTCGAAAGTCCAGCTGATCCAGTTTCAATCCTAAATGCGGGCATGCTTTATGAGTTGACTTCAATGGAAAAAATGCATGAGATGCTGAAGGACAATACCAATGAAGAGCGACTCTCCACCAGACACAAATTGCACAAATTGATAATGAAAGCAGGGGAACTAAGTCAAATACAAACGATGCTTCAAGCAACAGAAGAAAAAGCTACTGAATGAGTTGAATTGCCAAATTGCACGGAACAGAAAACAAGAACGATATGAAAAATCTGGTGGGTGGAGTGCTAACGAAAGCAGAGGTGTTTCAAAGACTGCAAACTGAAAACAAGAATCAAAAAATATTTTTCACTCCGATGATAAATCTAGATCAGCAGCTAGGATCACCTGCTTTAGATGTGAGATTAGGAACGCAATTCATAGTTTTTAAGAGGACGAGATATCCTATACTAGATGTATGTGAAGGAGATCCAAAAGACCTAACATGGAAGATAGGAAGATATCAAGAAAGAGTGTACATACCTTTAGGCCAAAAAATCATTCTTCATCCTCAGCAACTAGTTCTAGGCTCCACACTAGAATATATTCGACTTCCAAGCGATTTGATGTCTCAATTGATAGGTCGCTCATCATGGGGGAGACTTGGCCTCATAATTAGCGCGGCGACCCTAGTTCACCCTTGTTACACAGGAGTGATAACACTTGAGCTTGCCAATGAAGGTGATACACCAGTTGCTCTATATCCTGATATGAGGATAGCACAGCTAGTGTTCTTCAAACTTACACAGCCTAAAAAGGAAGAAGGTCTCTTTCATACAAAGTATATAGGTTCGGTAGAGCCCTTGTTTAGTCGGCTACATGAGGATAAGGATCTTTCAATCATTAGAAGAATAAGAAACGAGTTGCCACGCGGTCATCATTAGTACCTCATCTACTTTTCTCACTTTTTTGCCTTTCAATGTTTATTCTCATTTTCCTCTTATAGTGGAACGCAATTTCCTGTTCATTTAACCCCAATTTCAGCCAAAGACCCAGCAGGAAATGTAAGATATCCACAGACTCTTCTTTTAGCTTTTCCAGATCTAATTGTCGGTTCTTGTACCACCACTTTCCAGTTGCAGCCCAGATCTCCATAGCTTCAGAGGCTATTGCAGAAGCAAAGGAGCTTATGCTGATTCCCTCGATTGGACAATATCTCTCTTGAAAATCTTTTTGGATTCTTAGAAGTTCATCGAGGCAAATCCTTTCGTTCTGCTCTCTTCTTTCCTTTGACACGAGTTCACCCTTTCTAATCTATTCATTACGTGCTCATTTGTTTTTCCACTCTTCTTTTCAACTTGTGTCAATTCAAACCCTTAAGACCCGAAGAGTTAATAGAACCCTAGAAAAAGTATAATTAAATTATCGTTAAATAAGTATTTGAAAGTCAGATTCTGAATATCACTTTTACGCGAACCTCTCAAAGCACCATTCTTTTTCTACAGATTTTGCTTATCCATCAAAAAAACACCAGACTCGCAACTACGCTCAAAAGTCTCTTAACTATACTTGGTTTGCAGCTTCAATTGTGCCTAAGATAATGTTTGCTTGAGCCTTCTCAGCTTAACACTGGCTTTTTTTGTACATGTTTATGTCCGCATTCACATTTGAAGCCTATTATGCTTCCATTGTGTCTTATTTCGTTCCATTTTCTGGATGTGCAGTGAGTGCTTTGTTTGTGGATTTTCCACAACAGTCTTGCTTCGTTGAGTGTTAGTGGAGCATAATGTTTTGCTGATGTGAAATACCAAGCAGCATAGGCTGTGAAGCAAGTCCATATTATCGTAGGCATGAGTATTTCTAACATGTTTTCCACCCTGTGTATTTATGTTCTACACGTATACGATATGTCCTCTTTCAGACATATCCAGATAAGATATATCCTATCCTACGATATAAGCATTACCTCTAATTCCAAATTCGACAAAAACAACTAAAACTGCTGAAGAACATCCTTCTTCTCAATAATACAACCACAATAGTAACACTTCAACAGAAGCGGATCCCCACCTTCAACATAGAACTTAGATTTCACAGGCTCATTACTATTGCTTATACACGCCGGATTCGTACACTCGATAATGTTCTCAATGAGCTTCGGAAGCTTAACCCTCTGCTTATCCACAACCTTATAATCCCGAATAATGTTAATTGTCGCACGAGGCGCCAGCAAAGCTATCTTATGCACCTCCTGCGGATTTAACTCTCTACCCTCAACCTTCACAATATCTTTCCTCTTGAAAAGCTTACTCGGAACATTAATCGCAATAGTAATCACCTTTTTCTCCCCCCTCGTTATCCCCAAAATCTTCGCCACATCCAACGCATGTCCACCCGTGATGTGATCAATAACCGTGCCATTCCTAATCTTAGAAACATACAACACCGTTTCACTCATCGCAATTTCCTCCAGAATGCTATTACCCAAACACAGATAAAAGATTTTAACCTCTACAGTTCTTAAAGCCGTTACAGAGCCCCTCTAATTTTCCAGTCTGACATGGCCTACTTGGCGCCAAATAGATTTCTATGTTGAAAAAATATAGGGGGTCTATCTTTTTTAGCTTGCGCGGAAAATCTGCAACCATCCTCTTCTATTGTTGAACAAAGAAAATTTCAATGTCAGACATTTTTATTAGTCTTTTACACGGTGAACTCTGTGCAGTAGATTTGAACTTAGTTTCCCAAAAAGACGTGTTAGTGTTCCTTAGAAAACTCAAGCAAGGGATACCTCGTAAAGAGTTATTTTCGATACAAATGGAGATATCTCCCGCAAACCCCCATTTTTCCGTAGCCTGTCCTTGGTAGAGTTCTGAATGTCTTGCACTTCAGTTGACAATGTAGTCGATTCCATTTCGCGCATTAGTTAGCTAATCCTTCCACAAGATCAACTTACTTTCCATCACAACAAGCAAAACTAACAGACCATCAACAGTCAGCTAGTCGCTTTCCTTAGGGCAATGGATGACTACTTCCAAACACGTTCTAACCATCATGTTCACCCTTTTTGTGTCACAACTCACCCTCATCATTAATCCTTCATAATTTGTTGTTGTAGACCCCCCTAGGTAGTCAACAACAACACTCACACCAGTTCTTGCACAACTCCACGAGAAGCTTTCCGCATGAATTCCAAGAAATTCCCCTTTAAAGAATACAATAAGAAATGGTCTTTCGAAGACGAAAATAACCTTGCAACCATTATGCCATAAATCTCTGGATCATGTCAAGAATCTCATCACAAGTTGAAATGGAGACATCACCCGCAATTCTCCCCTTTTTTCCTTATCGGTTGAGATCCTTTCTCTTCTCAAAGTTTTTAAATTAATCTGAATATTCAGATGATGTCGACAAATCTGAACAAGGGATTTGAGTTGGTCACTAGAAGTGATTTGAAGAGTATATTTTGTCTGTTTCTCCTTCTTGTTCTCGTCTACTTGGTTTGGTATATGCGGTATCCACAGTGGCAATGGTTCGAGTTTGTGGAGCCGCTATTTTTGATGCTAATCGTCTAGCGCGCTGCCTTGTCCCGATATTATGTATTGAAGAACGTTGGTGAGACTGCTTTTTCTGGTCTCCCAATGTTTTGGGCTGCTTCCCTGTTTAAGATTAGGCAAAGTATGCTATAGAGTGCGTAGCAG
>Ga0315533_1000256_pt1 | contig 49117 bp, 54 predicted proteins | sample SalMarSW160130MG_FD_203081 | JGI IMG/M metagenome (GOLD analysis project Ga0315533, IMG submission 203081) | Salt marsh sediment microbial communities from the Plum Island Ecosystem LTER, Massachusetts, United States - Salt Marsh Sediment SW1601-30 ...
CGGCGGTAGGCAGCACCAACGTCATGGCGGGAATAGTCGAGACGATGAGGCCTATGAAGGAGAACATGAGGGCTAGGCTAAGGGAGGGGTTCAGCACCATGACCGATCTGGCTGACACGTTGGTGATGCTCCATGGCCTTTCGTTCAGGCAGGCGCACGACATAGTCGTGGAGGTGACTCTCAGCGCCATCCAGAACGAAGTCAAAGCCGAAGAGATCACAGGGGAGATGATCGAGGAAGCCTCGGAGAAGGTGGTGGGCAGAGCGCTCAAGGTTCCAGAGCAGGAGCTGCGCTCAGCCGTTGATCCGGTGCTCAACGTCCAGAGGAGGAGGGTCATCGGTGGACCCGCCCCGGAGTCCGTGAACAAAATGATTGAGAACCAGCGGAGAAGGCTGAGAGACGAGGAGGAGAGAAGAAAAATTAGGATACAAAGGATAGCCCAAGCAAATGAGAAACTGGTGCACGCGGAGCAGGCGCTCGGGACGTCTTGAAGAAACCAGCTAACTCTCTACCTCTAGGACGTAGACGGGGTAGCTCTCTACGAACTCGAATCCCAGCTTATGGGCGGTCCTGTTGGAGGGCTCGTTTCTCTGCCAACAGTGCCAGCCCACCCGGCTGAACCCGTGGTCAAGGCAGCGCCTCATGAGGGCGTTGGCTGTGGCTGTGGCCAGCCCCCTTTGTCTATGCTTTTCGACGGTCGCTATCCCTATCTCGTACCTGCTGCCGTGGTTGTACTCTGACATGCACCACGCCACTATCTCGTCTCCGATTAAGCCGCAGACGCCCACGCTTTTTTCGAGGAAGTCCTCCACTGAACTCCTCTCGGAGCACATCTCCTCCTTGACTTGATCGAGGTTCCCGTAGGAGCCGACCAGGAACTGTCTGTCGATGACTTCTAGTCTGAGCCCATCTCGAGGGGGTTCACCCCATTCACGCGTCCTCGCATCCAGCTCATAATAGTTCCTCGTGTTTTGGTGTACCTTCACGCTCTCCAGCAGCTCAAAAAAATCTAATAGGCGTATCTTCGGGTCGACGTAGACGATGAAATGTTTCGCTCCACGGTTTATGCTGTCGAGTTTTACTTTGTTGCCTATGGTCTCCGCTGCTCTGCGCTGCTCGTCTTCATCATCACCCAGCTCTCCGGATAGAAATATTCTGGACTTCGTCCAGGTCAAGACGCACCTCGGCTCATCTGGGTTATCCGCGAATACCTTGGAATCCGTCAAGCCGTTCAGTATGGAGCCTATCGCCGCGTGGTGCGTCAGGGGTCTGAAGACCTCTGCGGCTCTATGATAACTCTTCATAGGGAGCTCATCCAGCATACCCTCACAGTCTCTGTTCATTGATAAAACGAGATTGATTGATCATTAGCATAAATATAACAACTATGGACACGTTCACCATTGGAAATGCAATCAAAGATAAATTTTGGTAAGTGTTAAAGACGTTTTATAGATGTTTTTCAGGTTTTAATGCAATTTTTTGATAATATATAATGAACAGCTATCCAGTTTTAACAACTTCAAATCAGTTTTTCATCATGGTATAAAAACACGTATTATATTTTATGAGTTTTAACCGGAGTCATAATGAACACCTGAAAATTTACACGGTTCCCAGTTTTCTGCGCCAAGTAAGTATTATATGGCGTGGAAGCGGCTTCCACCGTATGAGTGTTAATCAACGCCACAGGTCAAGCAAGGTGTATGACGGCCCCGACCGGATGAGCCACCGTTCACTCCTGAAGGGCACTGGAGTGTCGAACGATGACCTGAAGAAGCCTTTGATCGCGATAGCCAACAGCTTCACCGAGATCAACCCGGGCCACGTGCATCTTGACAAGCTCGTCGAGCATATCAAGCTCGGCGTCGCCGCCGCGGGGGGAGTGCCGAGGGAGTTCAACACCATCGCGGTCTGCGACGGCATCGCTATGGGGCACCAGGGGATGAAGATGAGCCTGCCGAGCCGGGAGGTCATCGCCGACAGCGTCGAGATAATGGTTGAGAGCCACGGCTTCGACGCCATGATCTGCGTCACGACGTGCGACAAGATCGACCCCGGGATGCTCATGGCCGCGGCGAGGATCAACATACCCACCATATTCGTCCTCGGCGGCCCCATGAAGCCGGGCTGCCCGACCTGGGGAAGGTACAAGGACAAGAAGATCACCGTCCAAGAGCTCTTCGAGGCGGCGAGCCTCATGGTCAGCGGCAAGCTGAGCGAGGAGGAAGCCCTGTACCTGGAGGACATCTGCTGCGGCCCCGGGGCCTGCGGCGGCATGTTCACCGCCAACACCATGCAATGCCTAATCGAGTCAATCGGCATGACCCTGCCCTACATGGCCAGCGCAGAGAGCACAGGCATGGAGCGGGCTAGGCTGGCCCAGAAGGCTGGTAAGAAGATAATGGAGCTCCTTGAGAGAGGGCTTACTCCGAGGAAGATCATGTCGGAGGCCGCGTTCAGGAACGCCATAGCGGTGGACATGGCGTTGGGCGGCAGCACCAACACGGTGCTCCACCTAAAGGCGGTGGCGGAGGAGTGCGGTATCGACCTGCCCCTCGAGCTCTTCGACGAGATAAGTAAAGAGACGCCCCACCTCTGCAACATGGCTCCAGCCGGACCCTACAAGATCGTGGATCTTCACAGCGCAGGAGGCATACCCGCGGTGATGAAGAGGCTGGAGGACAGGCTGGACACCGGGGTGATCACCGCCACCGGGAAGACGTTGAAGGAGAACCTGAATGGGGCTGACGTACGCGACGACGAGGTGATTAGGCCGCTGGACGACCCGGTCCACGAGACCGGCGGCATCGCCATAATGAAGGGCAACCTCGCCCCCCGTGGCGGCGTCGCCAAGATGGCTGCCATCGACCCCGCCATGTGGGAGTTCACCGGTACGGCGAAGTGCTTCGACCGGGAAGAGGACTCGCTGAAGGCCATCCACGGCGGCGAGATCGAGAACGGCGACATCATAGTCATCCGCTACGAGGGACCCAAGGGAGGCCCCGGCATGAGGGAGATGCTGGCAGCCACCAGCGCCGTCGTGGGATACGGCCTCGACAGGGTCGCCATCCTCACGGACGGCAGGTTCAGCGGCGCGAGCCGCGGCCCCTGCATAGGCCACATAGCGCCGGAGGCGGCAGTCGGCGGGCCCATTGCCTTGGTACGGGACGGCGACAAGATCGCCATAGACGTCCCGGGGAGGAAGCTTGACCTGCTGATCTCCGAAGAGGAGATGGCGAAGAGGAAAGCTGGATGGAAGCCTAGGCCGCCGAACGTGACGACCGGCTACCTCGCGCGGTACGCGAAACTTGTCACGAGCGCCGACAAAGGCGCCGTCCTCAAGATTTAAAGCCTCGCCACGAACATTTTCCGTTCATTTACCCTAGGGGTTTTTTGCGAAAAATGTTCGCAAAACGCTGGTTTTTTATAGATTCATGTGTCGAGCGTCTGGAACACTTGATCATCTACACAGAAACACGGTTTTTGTCCCAGAGATACGAGACAAAAGCCCTTTTCTGGAGGGGTCAGAGCGTATCAAAGACACCGCCATAGTTGGATGTCCCAGTTCATGACATTCATCTGGAATTTCGTATACAGGAGATGATATACTCAATTCAAGGTTGATTGAAACGGCCTGTGTTAAGTCTACGAGACTTTCTCACGTCTAGGGAGGTTACAAAGACCCGGTTGAGCCTGAGACGCATAGGCTCCACAAACCCCTCCTGTTTCCATTGTTTCAACGGTAATGATTGATCTCAACTAACATGACAACAACATTATGTTTTGGTTAGGAACACTATTCGAATATGATCCCGTTGGAGAGAAGGACTCTCACACAGGGTATAAAGTACAATCCATCCCAGCGTTCAACGAGAGGGACTCTGGCTTTCATCATCGCCGTCTCCAAGAACACATGTTTCTCCAACAATTTTCTTCGCAAAAAGTAGGGTATTTAGACGAGAAAATATTTCCTAGACTAGGATTAACTACTGAATCAAGGTCTCTTGAGGCATTCTTGATTTCTATTGGTCTCAAGAAAGCGGGAGCCGCTAAGAGGTGTAAGTTTATTCCCGTTCTTCGTCACGCAAGAAAAGAACAATGAACTAGTAATCTCAGCCCGACTGCATAGTTACGCCGCACCCCCTCCTTGGCCCCTTATTTCTTCTAGGTTCTTCATTTGTCCGGACATTTTAATGATGCGTGGACTGGTCCATTTGACCAGAAATTTTATCTTTTTTCCGCACATCCGTCGACTCAGACATCCCCCTGCTTTGCGTATAACGTTCCGGGGAGCCTCTAAAAGCCCCAAAAAAAGCCGTTTTTAGGCGTTTTTTAACATGGATAGGACTTATATCCAACCTTTTTTTTGGTTTTTATATGTCGAAGGGTGGATCGGGTGAAAACGTTAAAAATTGTGCCATATAGGCACAAGAAATTAACATTTTTACATCATTTCTTAAATCGCTTGTTTTACGCCTTATAGATAAAGTACCTTCAAGATTATGGACACGAAGTGTGTCCAGCGTTTTCTTGGTCTCCAGACATAGGCTTCACGTCTTTAGGAGGCTCTCAGATATTTTCTTACCCTCCGGACTCAGGGACACGTCAAAGTTCACGGATGACAATCCTAGTTTCTGCAGGATTCTCCCTCCGATGCCGATGGTTTTCTCTTTCATTTGGTATAGGGGGGGTGACTTGGATCTCATGTGGGCCTCCAGAAAACTGCGGAGAGGCCTGGGTTGGAGGATCGTGTTCCCTGATATCTCCTTCAGGTCAGACTTTCCTCTCGTTTTCTGTAGGGCCAGCAGTATAACGGAGTTGATGTATAGAGTCTCTATTTCTCTCAAGTCTCCGGTTTTCAGCTCCTTGAGGCCTGGGATATGTGTTTTCTCGATGGTTTTCTGTTCATTTAGGTTAGGGTATTTGCCTAGAAATCTCTCGATTTTTCGCCCAATTTGGTATCCTTGGGGCGTTAGGCGCCATATATCGTAGGTATATCGGCCATTATACGCGACTGTTGTGGGTTTTCCTCTTTCGCTTTCCTTGGTGATGAGCTCTGCATCCATTAGGTCGTTGAGCCAGTTGTGGAGGTCCTTCTTGCTGTATTTTCGATTGTAGTCTTTTAGGAGGTGCTGTATGTCCAGTGTGGTTAATCCTTGGTCTTTTGCGTCGAAGAATAGTTTGTAGACTAGTCTGGCGTTGTCGCTGTTCATTGGTTTTAGGGGGCCGTCGAACAGTTCGTCCAGGTTTTGGGCTGTGAGGCCGTGTTTTTCTGTGCTTTTAACTACATTTCCCATATTATTTAATATTCAGGATTTTCCTGAATATTAATTTTGTGGTCTTAACCAGAAAAAAACAGTGTTTTCGGAAAACCATATTACGTCCTCGCATAAATATGAAGAGTAGTGATGGTTTTGGTAAGGCCCAAGATATATGTTACACGCCAGCTTTTTCCAGAAGCGATTAAAATAGTCGAAGAAGTCGCAGAGGTAGAGATCTTTGAGGGAGAAAACAATCCCATTCCCAGAGATCTTCTACTCAAAAAGGCTAGGGGAGTTGATGGATTAATTCCTCTCCTGACCGACAGAATAGACGCAGAGCTCATGGATCAGGCAGACAACCTCAAAGTCGTGAGCAACTACGCCGTGGGGTACAACAACATCGACGTTGATGAGGCCACCAAGCGAGGCATCAGAGTCACCAACACCCCTGGAGTTCTAACAGACACCACGGCGGACTACGCCTTCGCCCTCATGATGGCTATAGCCAGACGAATAGCCGAGGCAAACAAGTACATCAGAGACGGGAAATGGATACACGCGTGGGGGCCAAAGATGTTCATAGGCGGAGATGTCCACGGCAAGACCCTGGGCATCGTGGGCATGGGCAGGATAGGTTCCGCCATGGTGCATAGGGCCAGGGGCTTCAACATGGACGTCATCTACTACGACTGCGTGAGGAACCCCGAGAAAGAGAGAGAGCTCAACCTAGAGTGCAGGACGCTGGAAGATGTGCTAGAGAACTCCGACTTCGTGTCAATACACGTCCCCCTGACACCCGAAACCCACCACATGATTAGTGAGGAACAGCTCCGCATGATGAAGTCTACGGCTTACATCGTGAACACCTCCCGTGGCCCAGTGATAGACGAGGAGGCCCTCTATAAGGCGCTCAAGGGGGGCTGGATCGCAGGCGCGGCGCTGGACGTCCACGAGAAAGAGCCCACCGACCCGGACAGCCCGCTCCTGGAGCTCGACAACATAATAGTCACACCCCACATCGCCAGCGCCAGCGTCGAGACCCGAACGAAGATGGCCGTAATAGCCGCGACCAACTGCGCCGCGGTGATAAGAGGCGAGGAACCTCCCAACCTCGTTAACCCAGAGGTCAAGAAAGTAAAGCCACTCATCTAACCCATTTTTCGAAGAAGATCTCACTCAATACCCCTAGGGTAAATTAATAAAAGATCTCTCGTACTCACAGACAAAACACGTATCCACCGTTACATTGAGCCATCGCATGGGTTTGGAGCCACAAAAACCAGGGCTTTGTCCCAAAAATCTGAGACGAAATACCGTTTTTGGGGCTTAGAGTCCGCCCTCCCTATGCCTTGAACCAAGGACCCTGATCATGTCCTCAACCATCGCCGGCAGATCGTAGTCAGGGCTCCACCCCCACTGCTCCCTTGAGGCCGAGTCGTCGATGCTCTTGGGCCACGAGTCCGCTATGGCTTGCCTGTAATCGGGCCTATACTCTATCTCGAAGTCTGGGATATGCCTCTTGATCTCGGCCGCGAGCTCACGGGGGTTGAAGCTAAGCGCCGCAAGGTTATAGTCGCCATGGTGTTTAAGGCTGGACAGGGGGGCGTCCATGAGGTTGACGAACGCCTTGAGGCAGTCAGGCATGTACATCATCGGCAGCACAGTGTCATCCCTTAGAAAACAAGTATACCTCTGGCGTTTGATGGCCTCGTAGAAGATCTCCACGGCGTAGTCCGTCGTTCCCCCACCTGGAGGCGCTACGTTGCTTATGATCCCGGGGAGCCTGGCGCCCCTGACGTCGACGCCGTGCTTCTCGAAGTAGTAGTTCCCCAGCAGCTCGCCCACCACCTTGGTGATCCCGTACATCGTCCTGGGCTTCAGGACGGTCTCCTGCGGCGTCAACACCCTCGGGGTCTCGGACCCGAAGGCAGCGATGGAGCTCGGGTGAAAAACCCTGAGCTTCATGTCCTTGGCCGCGTTAAGCACGTTCATAAGCCCCTCTATGTTGATTCTCCACGCCAAGTCCGGCTTCTGCTCCCCCGTAGCAGATAGAATCGCGGCCAGATGGTACACGGTGTCGATCTCGTGTTCCTTGATCAGACGCCGCATGTCGCCCTCTTTGAGGACGTCGAGGGTCTCAAAAGGTCCGTCCTGATCCACAGCGGGTTGCCTGATGTCTGTTGCGACGACGTTTTCCTTACCGAACAACTCACGGAGTCTGGGTGTCAGCTCTGAGCCTATCTGACCGAGAGCGCCAGTGATTAAAACTCGGCTACCTTTGTCTCCCATTGAGCACTCAAAGAAAATCAGCCGCTGAGTACTTATTTCCTTCCCTGCAGCTTGTTGAAGGGCAAACGGAACGGTTTTTCGTCTCATATATCTGAGACGAAGATGGGTTTGATCGAAAACCGTTAAATGGTATTCAGCGTTCGTCTCTTTGAAGGATATAAGATGAGAGACCCAACAGCGTTTCTCGAGAAAGAGTACAACGAGCTTGTTGAGAAGGCCCTCGACTGGAGGCTCAAAGAGGTTCAGGGACCCAGCGAGCCCGTGAGCATTGTAGACGGCCGAGAGGTGATCATACTGTGCTCCAACAACTACTTGGGGCTGACGACACACCCAAAGCTGAAGCAGGCGGCCCTTGACGCCGTGAAGAAGTACGGCGTGGGCTCAGGGGCTGTGAGAGCCATCTCGGGCACCATGGACCTGCACATGGAGCTGGAGAGGCGACTCGCCAAATTCAAGAAAGCCGAGGCGTCCCTAACGTACCCGACCGGCTTCATGGCCAACAGCGGCCTGATCCCGCAGCTCATCGGAAACGAGGACATCATAGTCAGCGACGAGCTTAACCACGGCAGCATCATCGACGGCGTCAGGCTCTCCAGGGCCGACCGCGCAGTCTACAGGCACAACGACGCCGAGCACCTAGCCGAGGTCCTCGACGAAGCCGAGAAGCACAGCCCAGAGTACAGGCGTATACTCGTCATAACCGACGGCGTGTTCAGCATGGACGGAGACATAGCCCCCCTTGACGAGGTGGCCAAGCTAGGCGCGGAGCACGGAGCCATGATCTACGTGGACGACGCCCACGGTGAAGGCGTCCTCGGCGACGGCGGCAGAGGCATCGTCAGCCACTTCGGCCTGACCCATAAAGAGGTCCACGTCGAGATGGGCACTTTTAGCAAGGCGTACGGCACCATAGGCGGCCACATCTCCGGCAGCGACGCCCTGGTCAAGTTCGCGTGGAACAAGAGCCGTACATGGCTTCTCAGCAGCAGCCACCCGCCCGCCGTGGCGGCGGCCACCATCGCGGCAATCGACGTGCTGGAGACCGAGCCCCAGCACGTCAGGAACCTCTGGAGAAACACTGACTACTTCAAGAAGGCGGCCCAGGAGCTGGGCTTCAACACAGGCAACAGCCAGACCCCAATCATACCCATAATTGTGGGGGAGAGCCACAAAGCCAAGGCCCTAGCCGACAGGCTCTATGAGGACGGGGTCTTCGTGGTCCCCATAGTATTCCCGATGGTGGCCCGTGACCTTGCCAGGATCAGGGTCCAGATGCACGCGAAGCTCACGACGGAGCAGCTGGACTCCGTCATCGAGAAGATGGAGACAATAGGCAGGGACCTAGACATCATCTAGGTTCCCTATCCCCTCATCGATCTTTTTACTGGAAGAAGGCGGTCAGAGGCCTGCCTTTCTTCTCCTTCAACGCCTCTGAGCACGTCTGCGGCGAAAGCTGCCTGTACTCGTACCCGTAGCTCTTCAGCAGCTTCTCGGCTCCCTTGGCGAGCCCCGGGGCCACCAGTATCGCCCTCACCGGCCTTTCCGCGTCCATGTCTATGACGTCCATATACTTCTTGAGCTGGTTCACCGCGTCCTTGCCGGCTTTCACGCGCTTTATCTCCACGACGGTGAGCTTGTTTTCCTTGTCGACGCCTATGATGTCGATGAAGCCCGGGTCCACGGGCATCTCCTTGGTGATGGGTCTGAACCCCTCCTCCAGCAGCTCGGGCCTGTAGAGTATGGCCTCCTGCATATCCTTCTCCGAGGCGTATAGGCTGAACTCCCCGGCGTCCACGAGGTCGAGGACCGCGACCAGCGCCACATCCGTGAACGTAACCTCCATGGTCTCATGCTCCTTACGCCTGTAAACCCGGACGACTAGGCCATCCTCGTTTACCCTCGTCCGGAAGAGAGAGCCAGCGGGCTGCCAGTTGACGGGGGAATAGTCTTTTGGCCTGTGGACGAGCGCCGAGCCGTCGGGTTTGAAGAGGACCACGCGTTCACCTGGTTCCAGTTTGCTGCTCGCCCTGCCCTCGTAGTCGACGCGGCACATCCCGGCGATTATGACGGTCCTGTGCCTGGAGATGCCTGTCTTCACGGCCTTCCCCGCCTCTCTGAGCGAGGGGTTCTCCAACACTATCTGTCTCTGGGGGTGCTCCACTGCTCTAGCCTACGCTTGTCACTATCGTCGTCCACGCCGCGTTCATCTTCTGGTCGTAGACCTTCAGGTGATCGGTGGCGTAGTCCATGAGGAAAGTGTTGTGCCCGGGGTAGAGCCTGTCCGGCTCGTATGAGACGAGCCTCTTTATAGAAGCCTTCCAGTCGTCGAGGCTGAACCCGGGGCCGTTGATGAAGCCCAGCCTGCCGTTGGCCCCGGCGGTGTCGCCGCAGAAGATGCTCTTACGCCCGGACTCCTCCATGAGGAGGCACATGCAGCCAGGGGTGTGGCCGGGCGTGTGTATCACCTTCAGCGCCACGTCGCCGACCTGATAGGTGTCTCCATCTCTCAGCTCCGCATCCACCTTGGAGGCCTGGAACTCTAGGCCACGCTCCAGGGCCATGTCGTAGAGCATTAGTTCTCCGCGCTTCTCGATGCTTTCTCTGTCAGCCTCGTGCGCCACGATTCTGCAGCCCGTCATCTTCTTGATCTCGTGGTTTCCTCCGACGTGGTCGAAATGGCAGTGGGTGTTGAAGGCTGTGATGATAGTCTTGGGATCGAACCCCATTTGCTTGACGTTCCTAAGAATGTCCTTCTCTCCGTTCCCTCCCCCAGTGTCCACGAGGGCTAGTTCGGTTCCCCCGTCTATGAGGTAGACGTTGCAGTCTCCCGGCGCCGAGTAGCCGAAGTCGTCTCCTCCGACGAGGTAAACCCGGTCAGTTATCTTCATACAACCAAACAAGGCATTATCCGCCGAGGTTTTATAAGATTCGCCTTTACCCAGCCATCCGTTCACCTATCTATGGAGAGGAGAATAGGGTATTAGCCTCGGGTTCATTGCTTCAAAGAAAATGGTGGGCTTATTGGTTTGTTTTCTTATTCCTTGAAGGACGCCTTGAACTCGGCCTCCATCTCAGGGTAGTATTTTTCGTTGAACTCTTCCAGCCGATCTGGGTGCGTGAGCTTTACGTGAAAACGTACTCCGCCGGGGCTGGCCGATTTACGGTCACAGTAAGGGCACTTATACTCGGTCGTCTGGGTGCTCAATAGGGCAACAACACCTGTGAGATATGGTGTCTGTGGCTATAATAGTCTTTACCGTAATCTATCTATAAACATCGTTCCGTGCACCGAGACACTAACGCCGTTTAAATCATATCTCAGCTACTCTAGGCTCATCTACCAGTAGAATGAAGAGTACTCCTATCACCAGCAGGGCAGCGGATAGAACGTACCATGGATAGGATGGGTTAAACCTGTAAACATAACCGCTCAATAACATGCCCAGGGTCTGCATCGCCATCCCCAGCACGCCGCTGCCCCAGGCTCCCCTCATAAGCCAGATCCCGCCGCCTCCTATGGACGCGAGCACTCTGCCACGTTTCTCCCGAGGTATCATGTCGGCGAAGAGGCTCTGGAAGCCGGGGTTCATGAAGGCGTTGGTGAGTGTGGTGACGACGGCGAGGAGAACCACGTGCAGATACGTCTCGCATCTGAGGTAGAGGTAGCACTGAGCCGAGCCCAAGATCATGCATATGCCCACTATCATCTTCTTGCTATACCTGTCTACTATGCTGCCGGCGGGGATGCCGAGGACGACGCTCACGACGCCGGAGACGAGCATGACGCTACCCCACTGCTGCACGCTGAGCCCGATGATCTCGGTGGCCCTCACCACCCAGAAAGAACTGGCTATGGACGCGAACAGCACGCCAGATGACACCAGGAGAGACAACGTGTAAAGCCGCCTTGGGGCCTCCTTCAAGACGCTGAACACGCTGCGGTAGGCCTCCAATAACAATCCGGGAAGTGTTGAGAGGGTGAGGTCAAGCTTCCTGGGATTTTCCACGGTCTCCTTGAGGTACCTCAGCCTGAACAACGCGATGGCGGAGGCTATCCAGAACCCCATGAAGTACAGCCCATGCATCGCCCGACTGATGCCAATGTTGTCTATCAGCCAGCCTCCGATGACCGGCGCTGCTATGCCGAAGGCGCTGGGTATGGCGACGGTCGCGGCGAAGCCTATCCCCCTCTTGTCCGGCGGGATGCTGTCGGCGATCAACGCCTGACGGGCCGGGAAATAAAAGGTGACCAGGCTCTGCACGAACATGCCCACCGCGAGCCACTGCCAAGAATTGGTGAACGCGGGGATGAGGAAAGAGGCCCCGTACATGAAAGTCATGTAGGCTATGAGCTTGATGCGGCCCTGGTAGTCCGCTATGTATCCGCCGAGGGGGTAAAGTATCATGCTGGCCAGGTTCCCCACCGCCATGATGACTCCGATGGTCTCGTAGCTCCCGCCGAGGTGGAGGACGTAGAGAGGTAGAAATGGCCATATGATGTCGATGCTCGCCCTCCAGACACACTCGCAAACCGTCATCACGAGGACGTTACCCTTCATGAAGCTGAAGATCTCTCGGACCGTCTGCATACTTTACACCGACGAAATACCACCCATGACACTCACCCGGCTATAAATTTAACCACAGACGTGCATCTTTTTAATCACCCAACAATAGACAATACAGATATGAGCGCAAAGAAAAACAATGTCACGTGGATCACGTGCCCCGACTGCGGCTCAAAGATAGGGATAGTGATATCCGTCGGGAAGAAGGCGCCTGTCGTGGTGCACGCTGAAGAGGTGGAAGCCGAGGGCGAAGTATGGCCCCCCCAGGAGGTTGATTTTAGAGCTAGGTTAGAAGCCGCTGGCGTTGACCTTGCGCTCGTAGACGTCGAGCAGAGCGAGGGAACCGCGATGGTGAGTCCAAAGAAGTTCCTAGGGGACATGTGGGGGCCCATCAACGATACGATGAGAGGGTTGGGCGGCACCTGGATAAGGAACGGCAGGAACAGCCGCTGGGAGATAAAACTCGAAGAACCCGAAAACTAGCCACCAGATAGAATATCTTTAATCACTTCCTTGACCCAGATCCCTGTACCTGAGACCTTCTCCACCTTCTCCAGGTAATCCGTCCAGCTCAAGCCCAAAGCCCGTCTCCACTGAGGGTAAGATTTCTCAAGGTTACTGTAGGCGGCCTGGTGGTGTTCACAGTACACCGAGTCTCCCTGTTTTTCCCGGTCGCAGATTCTACAGTCTGTCAGACGGCTCTCTCCTCTGCATGAACCCCGGTGACGGCTTCAGCTATGGCGGCCCCAATCTCACCCTCTTTGTCCTTGAACTGGGCGAGGATGGGTTTGAGAGCCTCCTTGACGTCCTCTATCACGGCTTCAGGGTTCTTGTTGCTTACCTGGATCTCCTTCAAAGACTCCTCGAGCTCCCTAGTCATCTCGACGCTGAGGATGCGTGGGCAGTATTCCTCGAGAGTCTCCACGATGCATAGCCCCAGATCGGTCATGGTGATCCTCCTGCCGGCGATATAGCCCCGCCTGTATAGCGTGTCGATGATGTTCGTCCTCGTGGCCTTCGTGCCTATCTCGTGGTTCTCCATGTGTCTCAGCAGGCTGCTGGGGTTGAACCTCTGCGGTGGCTTCGTGTAGCTTCGTCGGGTTGATAGCTTGGCAACTGGGATAACCATGCCCACCTCTAGTTCAGGCAGCGCCGTCTCCTTGTCCTCGACGTAGGGTGCATATATGTCGAGCCAGCCTTTTATTGTGGTCTTCGAGCCTCTCAGGTAGAAACTGTGGCCGTTGATGTCCACCTCGGCTTCTATCTTATCTCTGATCGCCGGCTCCCCAAGACATGACAGGAACCTCTTCACGATGAGATCATATGTCTTGGCCTCGTTTTCCTGGAGCCGCCTCGGTTTGGCGCCTGTGGGGTGGATGGCGGGGTGGGCTGGGTCGTCCTTACTTCCCTGCCTTGGCTTCAACCTGCTTCTGGACATGAGTTCCTCGGCGTACTTCGCGTAGGCAGGGTGTTTGCTTAGGTTCCTGAGGATTCCTCTGAGATCCAGCGTCGGCGGGAGGCGCTGGCTGTTCGTCCGCGGGTAGCTGATATACGTCCCAAGGTACAGCTTCTCCGCCGCCCTGAGGGTCGTCTTGGGGCTCAGCTTGAAGACGCGGTACGCCTCCCTCTGGAGATCACCCAAGTTAAATGGCGGAGGAGGGAGGAGCCGTTCACTTCTCCTCTCAACCCCTACGACGTTACCGTCCCGGCCTCTGCACTCAGACGCAAGCTCCCTTGCGTTGACTTCCCTCTCCAGTCTCTTCTTCTCGTACTCCAGAGGGTAGGCCTCGCCGGAGATCACCGTCTCGGCGTATACCTTCAAGTATGGTATGGGGACGAAGCCCCGGATACCTGTCTCCCTCTCCTTGACGAAGCTAAGCGTGGGTCCCTGCACCCTGCCTATGCTGAGGGTCATCTTGGCGCCTGACGCTTCCCTCACCGCCAGGGTCAGCGCCCTGCTTAGGTTGATACCGAAGAGCCAGTCTGCCTCGTGCCTCGTCTTACCCGCCGCTATATCATGATAATCGAGCGTGGGCTTCATGGTCTCCCACGCCTTCACGAGGTCCGTATTGGTGAGGGTGCTGTAGAGCATCCTCCGAGACCTAGTTAGGCTGCGCTCGCCCACGGCGTACCTGAGGGCGTTGTAGCCTATCAGGCTGCCCTCCTGGTCGTAGTCGCATGCGCTGACGAACCGGTCCACGCCTCTTGATAGCGTCGAGATCGTCTTTATATGGGCCTTTATCCGGGGGTTCGTCCTGTTTACTTGGTTCGCGGGCACCCACTTCATCTCGTAGACTGGGTAAGTCCATCCCCTTCCTACCTGGGTTAACGCGTAGAGGTGGCCCAAGGCTGAGACCACAAGCAGTTCGTCTCCTTCTCTTCTCGCCACATGGTACTGGACGCTGCCTTCCCTCAGGGACGCTGGGCGTCCCTCTTCGTCCAGCGCCTGGGCTATGCGTCTAGCCGAGCTCGGTTTCTCAGTTATGACGAGGAAGCGTTCAGGCAATCTAATGTTTAGCGGGGCAGCCGGACATTAATTCTTTGGGTGAAGTAATGACACAGCTGCATAACCTATTTCAGGCTCCCCACACCCATTCCTGTGATGCAGCCGTTCACGGCAGTCCTCACTCAAGGCGCCGTCGTCATCCCCATGAGAAGCGAGGCAGACAGCCTGTTCAACGACGGGTACGGCACCCGAGAGGGAAACAGCGTGCTTACCCTGGATCCATGTGAGACGCTGTACAACATGGACAGGGGGAAGGTGGCTCTGGTGGACGAGGACGCCAACGAGAAGCTCAGCTTCCAGGAGGCCCTACGGCTGTTCACGGCGGATGACCCGTCCATATGGACTAGGTTCATAGTGTACAGAGACCTCAGGACGAGGGGCTTCGTAGCCAGAAAAGCCGGGGAAGCGGTGGACTTCGTGGTCTATGAACGGGGCATGTACAGGAAGCAGCCTCCGAGGTACCACGTGAGAATAATATCGGAGGGCCGGCCTGGGAAAGTCGAGGCCATACTGGACGAACTGAAGAAGACGGAGGAAGAAGGCTGCGATTTCAAGCTCGCCGTCGTCGACCGCCGCGGCGACATAGTGTACTACAGCTTGTCCGAGAAGATGTTCTAGGATTTAAGATGAGACAGCAACTCTTCTATCTTCACTTTCATCTGGTCTCCTGTCTTCATGTCTCTGACAGTCACGGATCCCTCTGCGAGGTCCTTCTCCCCCACGACTACGACGGTTGGGATCCCCTTCTTGTCTGCGTACTCGAACTGTTTTCCGAGGCGGCGACCCATCAGGTCGACTATGGTAGAGATGCCTGCCTGTCTAAGACCCTGGGTTATCTCTAAAGCCTTCAGAACGACATCCTCGTTGACAGGGGCAACATAGACGTCTGCTCCTAAGGACAGGTCCTTGAACGCCCCCTTTGCCTCAAGGATGAGCGTAACCCTGTCCACGCCGAAGGAGACCCCGGTTGCGGGCGTAGGCTCGCCGCCGAAAAGCTCGACTATCTCGTCGTACCTCCCTCCCCCCGCGATGCTGCTGTACTCTTCGTATCCCTTAGCGAAGACCTCGAAGATGGGCCCAGTGTAGTAGTCGAGGCCCCTGGCGAGGCTAAGTTCAACCTCGATATACTCAGCGAAGCCGAACGCACCTGCATATTTAACCAGATCTTCCAGTGCTTCACAGCCCTTGATACCCTCGGGATATTCCTTCAGCATCTGTTTAGCTGAACCGATGACTTCCAGAGGTTCCCCTTTCAGACCAACCAAGTCTAACAGTTTTATCGAAGCCTCCTCGTAGGGTGATATCCCCCTGAGCTCCTCGATGACTCCGTCTCTGCCAATCTTCTTGATCTTGTCCACGGCACGTATGGCGTCCAGACTATTCTCGGTAGGGAACCCAGCTAGCTCCACGATCGACTTGAGGATTCTTCTATCGTTGAGATAGATGGTGAAACCCTCGAAACCTAGCCTACTGAACGCCTCGACGACGGCGGATATCACCTCGGCGTCCGCGATGCTGCTCTCGACGCCGAAGATGTCTACGTCTGCCTGCCAGAACTCCCTAAAACGTGTCTCGGAGGGTCTCTCGTACCTCCAAGTGGGGCCTATCATGTAGCGTTTGAACGGCTTCTGGAGCTCACGATGCGACGCCACCACGCGGACGGTGCTGGCCGTCATCTCGAAACGCAGCGCCAGCTCCCGTTCTGACTTGTCCTTGAAGGCGTATACCTGGTTCAGTATGTCCTCCCCGCTCTTTATCCTCAGCATGTCCATGTACTCGAAGGCCGGCGTGTCCAGCGGCTCGTAGCCGTAGGACTCGTAGACCTCCCGCACGGTGTCCACTACCCAGTTCTTCTTCAACTGGTCCTCTGGGAGGTAATCCCTGGTTCCGCGTGGCGGCTGGAACATGGGGCTGATAAAGAAGGCATGGTATATGAAAATATTGCTTTCCTATAAAAACAATGACGAAAACTAAGAGTCTAGGCATCAGAGCTTTCAGGAGAAATAAAATCCGAATAAATGAGACACTGGACGCATAGAACTCTTAATTTCACTATAATATGTTGCTTGTTTATATTTACTATAATAAAATCAAATTTGGATAAAAGTTACTTAGATTTTTGAACAAGAGCATGTATAAATCATCTTTATGAGAGTCTCGAAGAAGGCTCAAGCCTCCATAAAAAATTAAAGGGAATAGCTTAATCTGCCATAAATACTTCTTTAATAATCTTCTCTATCCTCGATGCGACTATATCAGATTCGAATCCATGTCTATTACCACCTGACTCAACTATGTCCATCTGATATTTTCCCGTACATTCTAAGCTTTCGACGTTTTTTTGGGGCAGATCAAGGATCATTTCATAACTTTTTCTCAGGAACCCTTCTTGCTTAATAAATAGGAGTCTCATATTGGTTATGAATAGGTAACCGTAGTTACCATCCAGTCTTCCCTCGAAGTTTTTCTCGAACTTTTCCTTCTTCTTTAGCTTCTTTTCGGCGTATTCATACCATTTAGGAGCCATATTCACACCTCACCCCGCTTAGAAAACATTGTCAAATATATACTTTATGTTATATATTATTTACATCATTAATATTATATATACTAGTACTTATTTTGGCTTAAACTTGTGCAGTCTGATTAAATGATTCAGTTCTGCTACCTCAGAGCTGCCTTGCTTCTCTCACTTTAATTAAAAACGAGTAAACGGAAAATCAAACCCATGTTCTTCTAGGAATGTTCTCAAGATTCCCACAAAGATGCAAAGCGACAGAGTGGACGTGCAAGCATTACGTAAAAAAGGTTAAACTATATTGCTACTCCGCCAGGCTGGTCTCCACCCGCTCCTCGCCGCGGCCCGGGTTCCTCCGCCTCAGCTTCACCGCCCCGACCTCACAGGTGTTCCTCACATGCGCCCCCGCGCACAGCATCTCCACAGGCCCGCAGCTCCAGTGACGCATACCCTCGTCATCGACCTCGACCTCCACCGGGTGACCCTCCGCGAGGAACTCGTTGGTATCAGACTCCACCTTCTTCAAAGTATCCGGGTCCAGCCTGTCCTCGTGGACGTAGTCGGCCCTGTCCTTCCTGTCGTCGACATAGGAGCCCGTGCGTCTCATGTAGCCGTAACGCCTCCAGAGAAAATACTCCATGATGTGAGACGCCGTGTGAAGCCGCATAATCCTGTAACGCCGATCCCAGTCGATGACTCCCACCACCAAGTCCCCCTGCCTCAAACCAGGCGAACCCTCCATGACATGCACGATACGGTCATCCACAACCCGGGTGTCCACCACCCTCAACCCATTCAACGCCCCAGAGTCCCCCGCCTGCCCACCCGCCTCAGCGTAGAAAACGGTCCTATCCAGCTCGACCCCGCACGCATTAACAGCCACGACCTCGGCCTCGAACTCCCTGAGGTAATGGTCCCCGTCGTAGAGCTTCACAGTCTTCATAGCAGATGAATATAGCGCCAACTGGAAAAAGAGTATCGAAAAAAAATTTCCGATCTGACCTGCTACAGGTCATAAAGGATAGGAGGCTAGCCGAAGGCGCTCCGCAGGAACGGGTACAGGTCCTCGACCTGCTCCTGCACCAGGGTCTGGTAGTACTGGTACAGTATACTGACGGCCAGCAGCGCGCCCATGCCCGACCCGAACACGCCGAAGAACTCGCTGAAAGCGGCCAGACAACCCACTATGATGCCGCCTATCACCGTGATGGTGGGGATATACCTGTTCAGCAGCCGCTCCAGAGGCTTCTTGCTTCGCCTGAACCCGGCGACCTGCATCCCCGACTGCAGAAGCTGTTCCGCCATCTGGTCGGCGCCCAGGCCGCCGATCTCCAGCCATGTAATGCTGAACAGCACACAGAACCCGACGACTATGAAGAGGTATATCAACGCCCTCACGGGGTCACCCATCACCCCTCCTAGGCTTCCCGGCGACGAAGTGTAGTAGGCAAGCCCGCCGATGGGGGCGACGCCGCTCTGTGTCTGGTTGTACATGCCGAGCATGTTGAAGAAGAAGTTGCTGTTGTCCGTGTTCCACCTGTTCCACGTGAACTGGCCGATGAGCTGGAAGTTGGCGAACATGGCGTACGCGAGGATCACTGGTATGTTGCTGACGTAGAGCAGCTTTATCGGCATCCTGCTCCGGTAGCCCCTGTAGCTGCTGTGGCTTATGGGTATCTCCACCCTCATACCCTCTATGTAGACGACGAAGGCGAAGACCGCGAGGGTCGTCAAGAACCCGATCATGTCAGGCGAGTTAGCCCTGTAGAACCAGTCATGTATCGGCAACCCACGCATGATACTCTGTACAAATGCAATTATAGCGCCGTAAGCCCTACCCACGGCGTCATAGGGCGACGGAGCTATGCTGAAGCTCATCCACCATATGTTCTGAGTGATACCCGCCACGATGAACAGGCTGATGCCACTCCCTATCCCCCAGCCCTTCTGAACCAGCTCGTCGAGCATCATTAAGATTAAACCGGCGGCCAGAAGCTGAGAAAATATGAGGATCGACTGTGTTCTGCTGATGTCCCCGTACACGCCCCCTATGATGTAGAGGCTGGCCTGAACTATGACCATGATGAACGAGAAGAACTTGCTCGCGGTGGTGAACAAACCTCTGTCCTCTGGATCGGATCTGTCGAAGGAGATGATATCCGAGCCGGCGAGGAGCTGAATGATCAGCCCAGCGGTGACTATCGGACCGATCCCAAGCTCCATCAACGTGCCACGGTTAGACGCGAAGATGATCCTCAACATAGCATAGGGATCAGACGCACCCTGAGCCTCAATCCCGTACAGAGGCGTCTCCGACATAACCAGATAAATGACTAGGGCGGCCAGCGTCCACATCAGCCTGGTGTTGAAGGCAACCTTCCTCTGAGGAGGCTTAACCTCAGGTATAAACGGCGATATCGGCTTGAACAGATCCAGGAACCGCAAGTCTATCGTCCCTCTACGGCTCTATGATAGAGCCGCCTGCTTCTTCAATCTTCTCTTGGGCGCTCATTGTCGCGTAGGCGACCTTGACGTTGAGGGGGACGCTTACGCTGCCTCTCCCGAGGAGCTTAACGATGCCGAGGGACTTCAAGTCGAGCTCGTTCCCGCCCTTGACCCCGTAGTCTCCGATGACCTTCATCGCGAGGTCTTCAAGCTCCCCGACGTTGATCGTCGCCGCCTTGGGTTTCTTGGCTGACGGCGGCAGGAACCCAATCTTTTGGTACCTTTCCTTCTCGTACTTTACCGTTCTGATCCAGAAGTGCTTTCTTCCGCCCGCCTTGCCTTTGCCGCCGCGGCCTCCGGATTTCCTATGCTGGCCGACCTGCCCCCAGCCCATGTACCTTGAGCCTCTCTGCTTTCTCACCTTGCGTAGTTTATGGGGCATATCTAGCACATCCTCCTCGCAAGCTCGTTGATGGCTTCGCCTCTGTACCCGAGCTCACCCTTGTTCCCGTAGGGTCTCTTAACGCTCCTCTTAAACCCCTTCTTTGGGGGGTGAAGCCTGAAGAAGGGCTTGACACCCTCAAGCTTGTTGATATCCATCTCGCAGCTGTGTAGCTTCTCAGCCAACTGGCTGAATCCCTCGAAGCCCAGCTCCTTCAGGTACTCTTCTTTGAGTTTGACGCCTCCCGGGGCCTCGCCGCGTTTCTCGAGCATGATCTTTATCGTCTCCAGATCCGGTTCGCCCCACGTGATCCAGTCTTTAGCCCTTTGAAGCATTCCAGCGTAGTCTGGCCTATCGTCTAGTAGAGTGGCGTAGTTGTTTCGGTCGATCCTGAGCATCCTGAGCGTGTCCTCGACCCGCTGGGAGACGTTGACGGTGCCTCTTATCCTGATGGCTAGCAGGCTTTTCTTCTCCATCCCTATCACGCCCAGTCCTTGGGTGTCATTATGCTCATGGTCTGCTTCAGCGCCTCGAAGGTGGCGAACGCGAAGCTGTTGGTAGTTGTGGTCTTGCCGATGCTCTTGCTCCAGCAGTCCTTTATACCTGACATCTTCAGCACGACCTTGGCGGTGTCACCGGCCACGAGACCAAGCCCCTGGGGCCCCGGGAGCAGCGTGACCACGACGCTCCCGGCCTTTCCCCGCACCTTGAAGGGCAGCGTGTGTCCCTCGCCGCAGTCGCACTCCCAGCTGCCGCAGCCCATCCTAATGGGGTGCAGGCTTAGCTTCGCCAGCCTGATGCCTTTCTCGATGGCGTTCCTCACTCTCTTGGCTTTACCCAGCCCTATTCCGATGAGCCCGTTCTCGTTTCCGACGGCCACGAGGGCCGTGAACCTGCTGGACTCACCCGCGTCTGTCTGCTTCTGAACCAGGTTGATGTTGATTACCTCGTCTTTGAGGTCGGGTACGAGGACGTCCACTATCTCTACTTCCTTGATCCTGTGGCCTTCCTCGAAGATCTCGTATATCGAGGAGACCTGCCCCTCGTAAACCTGTCTACCGAGCTGGGTCTTTGGGACCCAGTTATCTAGCGGGTTCTCCCGTCTTCTACTCATTTTTATTCTCCTCTATGCGTGCTTTGACCTCCTCGAAGTGGCCCTGTATAGCCTCTGGTCTCAGTCCGCGACGGAGATAAACCGAGAACCTTGTCTCGTACTCGAGGGGGTCTTCCATCTGCTCTGCGTATTCAGCGATTACGCTGCCGTTTATCCTCTCTGGAGGTGGAATAATGTCGCTGTCGCATGGAACGTCAAGTCCGGCGTCTAACGCGCCCTTCACCACGGCGAAAACTTTGTTTCCTGCCGTGGCTCTCTTAAGGCCCATGTCTAGGATGGCGTGCTCCACGCCAGCTGCCTTGGCCTTTTTGCCTGCTAATAGCCCCAGTAGGTAGGCCGCTGGGACGTTCTTGCCGCTCGCCACCCAGCCGTAGCTCTTCTTGAGCTCCTTGCTGCTAGTCTGCGCGACGACGTAGTCTCCCTCTATAGCGGACCTCACCACCTGGACCAATATGTTTTTGCCTGATACCCTCACGACGACCCTTGGGCGGTCGGCTGTCGCAAGCACCCGTCTTGCGGCGTAGTCGGTCTTCTTCTCGCGCCTGCGCCTGTATGGTACGCGGTACCGCGGTCCTTTAGCCAAACGTACGCCTCCTCAGGTTATTGTCGTTGATGTACCGTTCGAGCTCGGCTATGCTCCTGAACTCGCCTCCCTTAGCCTTCCTGTAGAGGCTTCGGTAGGTGCTTACGGCGATCATCCTCCGCTCCCTCAGCTCCATGAGCCTCCTGCGCTGCGCCCTGATACGGTTCATCCACCGCGTCTTCCGAGGCACGACGCTGTACTTCTTGCCCTTCTTTGAGCCCTCACCTATGCGTCTGCCTTTCTTCTTCTTCTCGGCTAGGACGCGTGCTCTTCCCCTGCTCTGGCTGTTCTCGGGGAGCGCCTTGATGGCTTTATCGTGGACGAGCTTCCTGATCTCTTCTCTGGTGATGGCCATGCTGACCTCGCCTGCCTTCTCCGGGTCTATCCAGACCCTGTGCACGCCGCAGCCCAGTACGTTGGCGGCTAGTTTTCTCTGGCTTCGTAGGTTCACCTCTATTCGTCCTCCTCATCTTCGAAGTTCTCCATCAACTCGATGATGTCTGCCTTTCTAGCTTTGGAGGGAACCTTGATGCCCATCTCCTTTGCGTGGGCCGTCAGCTCCTTCTTGGTCATAGCCTCGAGATCAATCTCTTCCTCATCGTCTTCTTCGGGCAACTCTTCCTCGTCTTCGGTTACAAGCTCCTCGAACTTGTCCTCAGATTCCCGTTTGCCTGGGTTGAGGATTCGGATGTTAAGCTCCTCGGCCTTCTCTAATATGGCTTCCCTTTTCCTGCCGCCTACTGAGCCCCCGATCCGGGCGACCTGCGTTTCGGCGTCCACCCCGTCAACGTCCGCTGGGTTCCATACCATCACCTCTTCTTTCCCAGAGGGATGGAGGCCTCTCACGGCAGCTGGTCCGCCGTACCCAACTTTGACCGACTTGGGCCAGCCCTGCTCCTCGGTTCGCATCTTGTTGTCGATGCCTCTTGGCTTCCGCCACTGGTCCTTGATCCTGACGAACCTCCACGACTCGAACCGCTTGAAGTGGGGCCGCTTCTTGCTGATCTTCTTTCTTAGCTTCATTAACCTCTGTTTTTCGTCGCTCATCTGCCTCACTCCTTCTTGTACACGTATATACCGTCCAGAAACTTGCGGAGGTCCTTGTTACGGATGTGCGTGGACTGCTGTATGTTGGCGGCTGTCTGGGCCACCTTCTCGATGTCGGGCCCGGTTACGATTATGTCGTCTCCTTCGACGTGTACCTGTACGCCTTCAAGGATATTGGCCTCACGGGCCTTCTGCTCACCCACGAAGTTGTTTATCACGATCTTGTTCCCCCGAAACTGGAAGTTCATGGGGAAGTGGATGAACACTATCTTGAGCCTGTAGGTGAAGCCCTCTGTCACACCCTTGATCATGTTCTTGACATGGCTCGTTATGGTGTTGACTAGGGCAGCCTGTTTCTTCTTCGGGTTTTCCGCCCATACGCGGAGCACCCTTTCCTGGTAGTCGAGGCTCAGCTTCGTGTGGCCGAAGTCTCTCTCTATCTTTCCGTTGGCGCCTGTGACTGCGACCTTATGCCCATCTAGGGTCAGGTCTACGTCTTCGGGTACCGTTACAGAGTTTTCTACTATCTGAACAGTCACATCATTTCACCTTTAGTACACGTAGGCCAGCAGTACGCCGCCCACGTTCTCTTCTTTTGCCTGGTTATGATCCATGACGCCCTGAGGGGTGCTGAGGATCACTACTCCAAGGTTTCTGCTGGGCAGGAAACGTTTCTCCCACTTCTCCATCTCGGAGACCTGGGTCTTGAACCGCGGAGTGACTGCCTTGCACTCGTTTATCCTACCGAACAGTTGGACCCTGAACTTACCTTGCCTACCATCGTCGATGAACTCTATCTCACCAACGTAGCCTTTGCCCTGAATGAGACGAAGCACCCTGCCCACTAGGCCGGAGGCGGGTGTGATGATGCACTCGTTCTTCCGCCTCCCTTCGTGGGACATGATGGTGTTTAACGCGTTTACGAGGGGATCCATGTTCTCACCTATACTTCTTGAAACCCATCTTCTCAGCTACCTCGCGGAAGCACTGGCGGCAAAGGTTTATGCCGTAGCGTCTGATGAGGCCATCGTGATTGCCGCACCTTACGCATCCACGGCTTCCCTTGCCGTAGTGCCTTTCTTTAGGTTGAATCTGGTTACTCATTGATCTTGACCTACCTTGACCCCGTACTTTTCCTCTATGAACGTCATGGACTCCTCCGGGGTCACTCTGTGGGCGCTGCCCACCTTCGATTGTGCTCTCTTCCTTCTGCTAACCCTGTAGCCTGGCCGCTCCAAGGTGACGTTGACATCCATCCCGGTTATCCCGAGGTTAGGGTCGTATCTGGTGCCTGGAATGTCGATGTGCTCCCTGATCCCGAAGGCGAAGTTGCCGTTCTTGTCGAAGCTGCGAGGGTTCACCCTGTTTCCGACGGCCCGGAAGGCTCTCTGCAAGAAAGCTTCTGCTCTCTCGCCTCGCAGCGTTACGAGGCAAGCCATGGGCTCACTCTTTCTTATGCCCCACTGCCTTATGGTCTGCTTGGCGACACGCTGGCACGGCTCCTGTCCCGTGATCCGCCGCAGGATGGTCATCGCGTTGTCGAGGGGCTCCCCCGATGCGCCGACGGAGATGTTCACGACGACTTTGCCTATCTTCAGCTGCTTCATAGGATTCTCCGACATCATTCTTCACCAGCCTGTAACGCTATCACGGGTTCCTTTGAGCCGACCGCGAACACATACCGGGCGAGTGTCATGATGTCTTCTCCCTCGGCTGTCCTGATGGTGCATGTCTTCTTCCAACCAAGCTCGGGGCCCAACCCTATGATCATTCCCTGGGCGCCCTGGCTTCTGCCGCCTGTTACGATGCTCTGCTGCATCTCCTTGAACTCGATGTGGTCCACTATCTCTTTCTCCGGGACCCTGATCTTCAGCACGTCGTTGACCTTGTAGTTGTCTTTCTCCGCGGAGACCACTAGGTTGTTGCCGTCGTGGAGATTCAGCTGGGTCTTTCCCCCGGGTTGAGTCATCTTTCCAGTGATCCTGACGAGCTTGTACTTGGCGTCGTCCTCAGTTGTGGGCAGAAGCTTCAGCTTTCCTCCGTGGTCCGGCAGGACCCTGAAGAACTCCTTCGAGTCTGGTATGCTGATGACGTCCATCAGCCCGACAGGGAACCTCTCGTCGAGCCTCGTCTTTCCGTCGACAATCAGTTTACCTTGTTTGATGAGGAATTTTGCTTCCTTCGCGGATTTCGCGTATTTCAGCTCGTCTCTCAGAACGACGCCTGTGGGCATCGAGGTGTGCAGCGAGTGAGGACCAGAGCTCGTCCGCATAGACCATGCTCCGCTCTTCCGGTGTACGGACCAGAAGGATGGGCTCGGGGGTCTCTTGAGATGCCTTGTGGGTCCCTTCTTACCCATGTCTACTCCTCCTCCGCGCTGAAGCTCTTGCGCTCCAGCATGTTTCTCCTCCACTCGTCGTCAAGGTGGAGCCTAGTAATCAAGACGTTCTCTGTCCTTATCGGTATCTGAACCGTTGATCCATCTTGCCTTGTCCGGGTGACGCCCTCGATGTAGATCTTTCGATCCTTTGTATCCACTCTTAGGACTCTCCCCTCGGCGAGCTTCCGGTCGCCTTTGGTGATGTTTACCGTGTCGTTGACTATCACGGGCATCGACCTTGTGCCGTACTCGGCTCTGAGGCTTGGTGACAGCGGGGCAGATAGATACTTCCTCTTCTTGTGGTTTGGCGCGTTGTACATGTTGCGCCTTACCGTTGACGGTTTCCTCGCTCCCTTCTTCACCTAGACCACCATCCTGGCTATGTTACCGAGCCGCGCCCAGCGGTTCACGGCCTCCCTAGCTACGGGGCCCTTGATATCGGAGCCCCTCAGCGTGCCTTCCGGTGTCAGTATCACGGCCGCGTTGTCCTCGAACTGAACCCTGGTTCCGTCGGCTCTCTGGTATAGGCGCTTCTGCCTGACGACCACTGCGTTGAACAGCTGCTTCCTCATCTCGGGGGTGCCCTCGCGGCACGAGACGGTGACGAGGTCGCCGACCCCGACGGTGGGCAGTCTTCTCTTCCTGCCCTTGTAGCCCACCATCTGGATGATCTTGAGGCGCCTGGCGCCGGTGTTGTCGGCGCAGTTGATCATGCTACCTATGGTGAGGCCGCCTGAGATCCTTCGCCTCGGTAGAATCCGTCGCTTTATCCTCTTCGACATCCGGCTAGGCCTCCTTCAATACCTCGACGACCACGAAGTTCTTGGTCTTGCTGAGGGGCCGGCACTCTGCTATCTTTACCGTGTCGCCTACCTTCACGGGGATGCAGGGCGTGCTGTGGGCGGTTATCCTGCTCCTCATTCTCGCGTACCGCTCGTATTTCTTGTTGTATCTTGTGTATGACATCTGGACCACGACGGATTTCTGCATCCGCGTGCTTACCACTGTGCCTTCTAATGTCCTTCCCCTGACTGCCAGGGTGCCGTGGAACGGGCAGTCTACCTCGTCGCACTCTAGCTCCGGTTTCTTAAGCGTCATCAATCTTCGTCTCGCCCTACCATCTTCGTTTAATCTTTTTCTTTACCCGGTCCTCGGGTCTACCTGCGAGGGCCCAGCCCTCGACTTTCACGGATTTACCGTTGAGCTTGAATTTGAACACAGCGTTTTTCTTGGCTATACGCTTGGCTCCGCCATCATCGATTATGAGGGTGTTCATGGTCTCGTCTATGACGGTTCCCCGGGTGTTTATGTTGCATGGATTGCTGTCCTCAAGAACCTCTGCCTCCAGCCCTATGAGTTCATGGCGGGTAATGTTGTCTGGGTTTCGGGGAGCCAACTCACTGCGCCTCCTCGTTCATTACCGTCAGGATTCTCGCTATGGTCTTCCTTAGGGCCTTGACTCTACCGGGATTCTCCACTGAGCCGCCTGCCCGGATCATGGTCTTAATCTTAATGAGCTCTGTCCTGAGCTCCTGGAGCCTCTCCTGCCTCCCCTCGGTGTCCATGTCACGTATCTCATCCATACGAAGAATAGGCATCTCTACTCCTCCTCTTTCTCGGGCTCCTCTGTCTTGGCCGCCTCTGTCTCTTCTATGGCCGGCTCCTCTTTCTCAGCGGCCTCTGTCTCCACTGTAGCCGGCTCCTCTTCAGGAATAGGCTCAACGGTCTCAGGGACCGCCTCAGGTTTATCCTCTGTTATAGATCCCTCTTCCACAAGAGATTCTGCTTCCTCGACGGAAACCTCCTCAGCGGCCGGTGCCTCCTCCACAACAGCCTCTTCCTCCGACGCCTCTGTTTTAGGCGTTTCGGGGAGCACCACTTTTTCAACTTCCTCCGATGTCGGCACCTCGCCCTCTGGCTGAGCCTCCGCTTCAGGAGCCTCCGGCTCAACAACTATCGGTGGCTTATACTCTATCTCAGGCAGCTCATCGAGGTTCACCTTGTCGGGGAACTTGGCATCCGGCGGCACGATGCTCACCGTGACGCCCAGTATGCCTCTTTTCATCTTGACGTGCATTGTCGCGTGGCGTACATATCTCAGCGCAGGGTCCCCGGACTTTGGCACGTAGCCCTCGACGACCTTCTCGAACCTCGACCTCTGGCTCCTCAGTGGCCCCTTCAGGAGGATCTCGCACCCCAAGGCTCCGCTATCCATTATGCGGCGCAGACTCCAGAAAATGGCTCTCCTGAAGTGAACGCCTCGTTCAAGGGCGTTCGCTATCCGCGACGCCATGATCCGGGGGTTCATCTCTGGAACCTCCACCTCTACCACGGTTATCTGAGGGTTGGGTAGCCCCAGCTCCGTCTCCAGGCGTAACGATGCCGCCTTTATGGCCCTGCCTCTCTTCCCGATGACCCGCCCGGGTCTCATGGCGAAGAGATTGATCTGTGCCCCCAAAGGAGTCTTGGTCAGCGTTATTCCGCCGTAGCCAGCCTGCTCGTATTCATCCATTAGGAGCTCGTCCACCTTGACGCGCTCGATGCTATCCTGTATTATTCGTTTAATAACTGACATTAGTACTCCTCAACTGCGACCTCGATATGGGTCATGTGATTGAAGTAGGGTGAGGCTCTGCCGAAGGCCCTTGGAATATACTTCCTGATGACTCTGGCACGGTGGGCGGCCATGTGGATGATGCGTAGCCTGTCTGCGTACAGCCCCTTGAACTCGGCGTTGGCCTCCACGGATTCAAGGATCTTCAGGATCTCCTGCGCTGCCTTCTCTGGGAACCTGCCGGCGTCGTGTCCCTGCAGCCCCTTCCTGTGAGGGGTTTTCCCACGATACCTGTAGTAAGGCACCGGTTTCTTCAGCTCTATGACGTCCTCTAGGAAACCCTTCGCGTCCTCCAGCTTCATTCCTTTTAGGTGGTGACAGATCTCTCTAGAAACCTTCGGCTTTATCCTTAGATCTCTGCCGCTGGCTAATGCAGTCTTGTCTGGGTCGAGCCCTTGCACCGAGTATTTCCAGTTTGGCATATACGCACCGTTCGCCTATCTTGAATCGAGGCTTGATATAAAAAGGTTCATGTAATTAAACCTATCCCCGGGAAGATGTTGATTTTAACAGATTCAATAAAAAACGCGAGGAAAATGATACGAGAAAAATGTGTATCATAAAGAGAGGAATATAATGGATAAATGGAGTTTAGCTAAATATGACGTTGAAGCTACTTCAGCGGTATGTACATGCTGCTACGAGAGGCCCCTATGCCTGGGCGGCCGTGGCGAACTCTGGTCATGCTGATGGCGTACTCGCCGAGGTAGTGCCCTATCATCTTCTCGGTTATATTGACCTCTTTGAACTCCTTCCCGGTGTAGACGTGGATCGATCTCCCGATCATCTCTGGGAGTATGATCATGTCCCTCGCGTGTGTCCTCAGAGGCTTGTTCGAGTGTCTGCGCAGCTTTTCTAGGATTATCCTCTGCTCTGCGCTGAGTCCACGGCGTAGGCTTCTCCTCATCCTCGATGGGAGGAGCTGGATGAACTCATCCATGGACATGGATTGAAGCTCCTCGACGGTCTTCCCGCGATAATTAAAGTCCTTGGGCATTTTCACTCACCTTAACAGATAGGGGTTATATAACCCTTAGTTTCTCCTCCTCTGGCGTTTTCCACTGTTCCTGGCGGCTATGAGCCCTACTTTTGCGCCTGGAGGCGCATGCCTGGACACCGTCGTGGACTTTCCTGGCCTCCTGTGGCGGCCTCCGCCGTGGGGGTGCATAGCGGCCGGCATCTTGACGCCGTGAGCCACCGGGTACTTGTGCCCCTTTGCCTTCTTGGCGTGCACTTTATCGCCTGCCGTGAGAAATGGCTTCTCTTTGCGTCCGGCCCCTGAGATGATCCCTAATGTGGCTCGCGAATTGTTGTGTATGGTTACTGTCCTCTTGGATGGAACCCTCACCGATGTGTGGGTCTGGGTGTGGGCTATAACTGTGCCGAAGCTGCCAGAGCTCCTCGCTATCTTCCCGCCGTCCCCGGGCCTCAGCTCGATGTTGCAGACCATGGTTCCCTCTGGGATGCTTCCCAGCGGGAGCACGTTTCCCACTTGTAGGGGAGCATTAGGTCCGACTGTTATCTCTTGGTCAACGTATGTTCCTTCTATGGCTGAAGAGTAGAACCCTGAGCCCGGCTCGAACTCGACGTACGCCAAAGGCGCGCCTCTTCCCGGCTCGTGGTTAAGCTCCTTGATGGTTCCTGTCCTGTTTTCGTTTGTCGGCGTGGGGTACTTGGATGGTGCGATCTTGTTCATCTTGGCGGCTCTGAACTGGCTTGTGCCGCGGCCTCTCCTCTGTACCTTTATCTTCTTACCCATGGTTCACACCTACAGTATTCCTAGACGGATGGCGATGTCTGATGCGTCGTATTCGTCTTTTAGTTTTATGAAGGCTTTCTTCTCGCCCTTCCGGGTTATGAGGGTGTTTACGGTCTCTGCCTCTACCTCGTATAGCTCCTCGATGGCCTTAGCTATCATGTGTTTGGTCGCCTTGCGGTCCACCATGAACACTAGCTTGTTCTCGTACTCGATCATGTTAACGCTGCGCTCTGTCATGAGGGGGTACTGGATTACCTTTTGTGCCTCCATCTTAGGCCCCCCACACCTCGTCGAGCTTCCCGAAGGCCGATCTGCCCCACACCACCAGCCTGCCCGGGTGCGCCCCTGGGGCTAAAAGCTCCGCGTTCAGGCTGTGGACGTCAGCTATGTCGACCCCAGGTAAGTTTCTACTTGCTTTGGATATTCCGTTATCCTGTGACACAACGATGAGCGGCCCTTTCCCTGTCTTCTTTCTGCGGCCTCTCATCTTGCCCTTCCCGGCCCTCGTCTTCTTCCGGTCGGCTCTCTCTACGTCCGCCCAGATCCCCAGAGACTGGAATAACTCCGCTACTTCCTTGGTCTTGGTTAGGTTCTCCACATCGTCGTCGATGACGATGGGAAGCTGCTTCACGTCAGCTACCTTGTGGTTTCTATGCTCTACGAGTTCCTTTACAGCCGTGGCTGCGATTCCCGACCTAATGGCGAATCTCTTCTCTTTCTTGTTGATCCGTTTCACGATGACTTTCTCCGAGCGTGGAGGGAAAGCCGCGTGGCCGCCTACGATGCTTACGCCGAAGGCGGCTCTGTTGCCTTGCCTGAGCCTGGGGACTCGGGCTGTGCCATGGCCTGTTCCCATCGACTCGGCCGTCGTCCTCTTACCAGCCATGGGGTCCCTGCCCTGGGGCTGGAACCTCGTGCTCTGGAGAGCTAAGACGGCTCGCTTGATCACATCGTGCCTCACAGGAGTCTCGAAGACCTTGGGTACCTCGACTTCGTCGATCTTCTCGTTCTTCAGGTTGAATACAGGTACCTTCATTGCTCTGCGCTCCTCTTCTGCCACTCGGTGTGAAGGTACGTGATCTGCGGCGGCTCCTCAGGGTAACTTATCTTGCGAACCGTCTTCCTGAGCTTTATCAGCCTCTTGGACGACCCCATGACGCTTCCCTTGAGGAGCAGGTAGTCGCCCTTCACGAAGCCATAGTTCTTGAAGCCGCTCTTGGGGTTGACGCGATCCACGTCCTCATCCATGAGCATTATCCTTTTATTGTACTCGGTTCTGTTGTGGAAGCCCATCTGGCCGGCTCTCGGCACCTGAGGCATGACGCCCCTCGGCACCCACGGCCCAATCGAGGCCACCGCCCTCTTACTCTTCCTAGACTTTCTTGAGAGGATCCTGATCCCCCAGCGCTTGACCGGGCCCTGGAAACCCTTTCCTTTGGTCACGGCGATGACGTCGATGCCCTCGCCGGGCTCGAAGACGTCTTGCACGGTGACGTTCTTGCCCAGAAGCCCTTTGGCGTAGCTGAACCGCTCCTCCATGGAGCCCCCGCTTACGGGTATCTCCATGAGGTCCGGGACCTTCTTTGAGACCGAAGCCTCTCTTGGCTGCGTCGCCGCTATGACCCTTATCTCGGCGACCCTGCCGAGGCCTTTCTCGATCTCTGCCAGCTTGGCGTCTGGACGGGGATCCGTCGCGAAGCTTATCCTCCTGTACAGGTCCTTCGGCTGGTTCGCCATCCAGGCTTCTGATACGGCCTGTAGCCCGTCGTAGGTCTTCTCGTAAGCCCTGACGGCGACGACCAGCATAGGCGGAGTGTCGATAACGGTTGCGGGGGCCTTCACCTCCTTACCGTACTCGGGAACTCGTCTGCTGTCCTCTACGTAGAACAGGTGGGTCATGCCTGCCTTGTAGCCAGCGAATCCAACCAGCCTCGGCTCTGTGTCCAAGGTTGGCCAGAAGGAGACGCGTCCGTTAGCGTTCCTCGCCTTTTTACGTGGCGAGTAGGACCGCGACCCTCGCTTTGGTGATCTTGTTCTTGGCATGTGTAGACACTCCTATTTTTATAGGCTGTAAAGAATCAACAGGGCTCAGATTTAAAGGATTCGTAATGTATGGAAGAAGAAGCATTCTCGGTGAAGATGCATGTTTTGAACATCAAAAATGAATAATTTAGTTAAGTCTCACGGATGTTATCACGCAGAAAATACGCGACGAACACGGCTAACAGCGTGAACCCTGCGGCGCCTAGGAACGGGGTCGACGAGTAATACGTTCCGTACAGGTAGCTACCGATGAGTGGTCCTACTGTGAACCCCATGCGGACGCCGGTCATCCTCACACCGAAGGCGGCCCCAAGTATCTCATCTGGTACGCTGTCAGCGAGTAGTGTAAGCGTGGCCGGCCATGTCATACTCCACAGACCAAACAGCAACGAGTAAATCACGAGCATGACGACCCAGTTTTCGGTGAACATCCAAGAGAGGAACAAGAAGGGTATCAGAACTAAACACGAAAGTATCCACCGTCTCTTGCCGAACCTCTCAGCCAAGGTGCCGGCTGGAACCTGTGTGAACATCATGACGATGCTCGGAGCCGTGAAAAAGAACCCAATTAAGGTTGGAGATAACCCATGCACATCCCCAAGGTATAGGGGCAGGATCATGTTTACCCCGCCCAGCCCCGTCGTCATGAAAAGATGGAAAACGAAGAAGGATGCCAGAATAGGAAACACTTCTGGCCTGAACACGTCTCTGAACGAGGCTTTCTCTGTCTTCGTCTTGTATGCTTCTTTCCTTTTTATCAAATAGGTAGGTATGAGGCTCAGAGCGTTGATGCTCCCTGCGATGAGGAACACGAGTCTCCAGCTGAAATGCTCCACCAAGTAGCCGCTGAGCGTAGGCGCTATTATACCTGTGACGGGCCAGGCCATGTTCATCACGCCAAAGGTTGAGGATCTGTTCGATGAAGTTGTGTTCTCGGTTATCATAGCCATTCTGGAGGGGATAAAGAAGGCCCCGGCCATGCTGAACAACAGGTACAGCGGGAACACTGTGACCCAGCTGTTCACCATCGATAACAGGAATATCGAGATAGTTGATAGTCCCGCACCGAATAATAGTAGAGTCTTCTTACCTACCCTGTCTATCAGGAGGCCGCTGGGCAGCATGAGCATGGTCGCCACAAGGTTTCCGGCGGAGATCACCATGGCGTTCTGAACCTCGTTGGCCCCTGCCTCCTCAAGGAACAGAGGGAACAATGGGTTTATGAGCTGCATCGTGAGGCCGAACGCGACGTTCAAAGCAAAAAGTAGGATTAAGTTACGATTCAAGTTCTTGAACATGTAATATTCACGGGTCAGCGTGCTCGGTTTCAGATAAGTCTATTCCAGCCTTCTTGGGATAGGGGCATATGTCGTTAAGCACACACTCTCTGCAACGCGGTCTCTGAGCTCTACAGGTCTCTCTGCCGAAACGTATCAGGGAGAGGTGTACATCTCTGAACCTTTCAGGAGCCGAGCCGTCCTCCAGCGCCCTGCTTACTTCCTCGTAGCCTGCCTTCGGGGGCACTATCTCAAGACGCTTGGAGACTCGTTCGATGTGACGGTCCACTGGAATGACTTGGTGGTTCGCCACGAACATCAGGGCGACGTCAGCAGTCTTCGCACCTACGCCGGGGAACTCCATGAGCCTGTCCCTTGCCTCCGGGAACGTCATGTCGAAGACGGACTGGAGGTCTCCGCCGTACTTCTCGATGATCTCCCTGCTCACAGCTTTGAGGGTGCGTGTCCGCTGGTTGTACATCCCCGCGGGTTTGATGGCTTCGACTACCTGTTCCTCTGACGCAGCGTCTATCCTGTATGGAGTTACCCCAACGGATTCTTCGAGGCGGCTGAACGCGGTACTCTGGTTCTTAGAGTTAGTGTTCTGGCTCAGAATCGTCGAGACCAATCCTCTGAATGGGTCGTAGCCCCTTGGGACGTATTCAACGGGGTAGTGCTCCAGCAGCCGGTTTATAGCGGTCTCGGTTCTCTGGAATGCTGACAGCTCCTCGGGCTTGGGCGGGTTCTCCTTGAACCCCCTCAGTCTGTCGGCTATAATGTGAAGCATCTCCTGTAGGTTCCTGCGCTTCAGGGCGGATATCGCTATCCAGGGGATGCCCAGCTGTTCGAGGCTGAGTTCCTCGGCGATCCTTTCCTCCATCTCGGGCGCCTTGTCAAGCTTGTTGAAGACTATGACTATGCGGTCATGGGACACCCCGATGTCCTTCAGCAGCCTGACTCCTTCGGTGAGCTTCATCTGCAATTTGAGCGAGGGATCGGTGATCTCCAGAAGCAGTATGACGATGTCTGAGCTACGGATGTCGAGGAGGTTAAGCTTGAAGCTCTGGATGAGCCGCGGATCGACGTCGATGACGAACCCGATGGTGTCTATGAACAGCACGGTGGTCTCGTGGTCTATGAACCTTCTCTGGTACTTGCTGGAGAGCGTCGTGAAGGGTCTGTCGCTGACTGGCTTGTTGTCCCCCGTCACAGCGTTGAAGAGGCTGGTCTTCCCGGCGTTATAGAACCCTGCGATGCAGATCACCGGGTATCCGAGATTTCGTCTGTTCCATATGCGCTGGTTCTTCTCCTCGATGAGCTTATCGATCTCCTCTCGGACCCTGGCCTGGTTCCTGCTCAGCTCCCTCATCTGGCCGTGGAACGCGTACTCACCGCCGGCCCGGAAGAAAGGCCTGTCGTACCTGTAGTTGATGGAGGCTTGGAGCTTGTAGAAGGGGGCCTGCTTCTCCAGTCGCGCTGCCTGTATCTGGAGCTTGCTGAGTCGGTCGGACGCCATCTGGTCGAATATCTCCAGGGTCAGCTCGTAGCGGTCGATGACGTCGCAGTTCAGCGCACGGATCAGGTTCAGTTTCTGGCTGCTCTTGAGGATGTTGTAGAAGATGACGAGGTCGATTCCGAGCCTCCTCACCTTCCGCCCGAGTTCCTTCACCTTGCCGCTGCCGATTAAGAACTTGGAGAAGGGTTTGTACCTGCTCTGGATCACCTCGTCGACCACCTCTATTCCGAGGCTCTCGACGAGGCTGTTGAGCTCGTCCAGCTTGATCCTGTATATGGTGTGGTCGTGGACGTCGGTCTTAAGCATGCAGAGTATTGCCTTTGACTGCTTCGTCTGGCCCTTCTCGGTTAGCTGCTCGGTCATAGATAGACAAGACACTGAATGCGGGGCTCTTTATAAGAACACTCTAAACGTCACGGTCTACGGCGTCCATGATGTTGTCCAGGGACTCTATTGCATATATGCCGAGGGCCGCGGTGATTCTGCCCACCATCCTCCTAAGCCCCTTCTCGACCTTTACGCCTTCATGCTCCAGTATCTCGGTGAAACGACGGTTAAACATCAGTCCCTCCTGATCGAAATCGGTGAGGATGAGAACACGTCGATACTTACTTGAGACCTCTGTCATCAAGTCATAGTCGTTGACGTTGGTAGCGGCACATGTAACGATCTTTCCGGTGTACCCGAGCCTCGTTAGAGACTCCACGTCCCTCGGCCCTTCGACCAAGATGACGTCAACCAAGCCGCTGATCTCGGATAGAAGTTCCTTCATCCCCTCGATCGCCTGTTTTCTATGTGTAGTTGAACGCATCAATATACCTCAAGCGACAAGGATCAGCGTCAGGTCGTTGACGTTGGTGCCTGTTGGGCCCGTGAAGACGGCGTCGCCCAAGGCTTCGAAGAAACTGTAAGAGTCGTTGCTCCTAAGATACTTTACAGGGTCCAAGTCCTTGGATTGAGCTCTACTGAGCGACGCGCCGTCTACGATGGCCCCGGCTGCGTTTGTAGGCCCGTCGATCCCATCCGTGCCGAGGGCTAAGACGACGCAGTCTTGACCAGCGATCTTCATGAGTGCGTTAAGAGCGACTTCCTGGTTCCTCCCTCCTATGCCTGGGCCTGTGACGGTGACGGTAGTCTCGCCGCCGAGCAGAAGAGCCCCTGGCTTGGGTACAGGAATGTCGTTCATGGAGATGCTTCTCGCCAGCCCGGCGTACACCGTGCCCACGTGGCGCGCCTCGCCCTCAACGAATGTGCTAAGGACTCTGGTGTTGTAGCCAAGCTTCTCAGCCTTATCCGCTGCGGTTCTGGCCGCCTTCAGGTTGTTTGCGACGACGACGTTGTGAACCTTCTCGAAGACGGGGTCACCGGGTTTCGGGGTCTCAGCCACCTTTCCTTCAAGACCCAACTCGATCCTTCTCTTTACAGCAGGACTCACGGAGCCCCAAACTCCATACCTGTTTAGAACATCGCGTGCCGTCTCGTAGGTCGAGGAGTCCGGCGCGGTCGGCCCGGAGGCGATGGTGTCCAAAGGGTCCCCGACGACGTCGGAGAGTATGAGGCTGATCACCGTAGCCGGGTAACAGTTAACGGCGAGCTGTCCCCCCTTGAAGGCGGATAGGTGCTTCCTTGCCGCGTTCATCTCGTTGATTGTGGCCCCCGCGCTAAGCAATCTCCTAGTTACGTCCTGAACATCCTCAAGCGAGACGCCGTCAGCCGGTAACGGCATAAGCGCGGAGCCGCCACCCGATATGAGGGCTAAAACCAGGTCGTCTGGTGAAAGGTTCGAGGTGAGCCTCATCATGTCCTGGACCCCCTTCACTCCCTCATAATCCGGGACTGGATGAGACGCCTGGTTTAGCCTCACCCGGTTCACTCGGTACACGGCTTCGGTGCCCCTGAGTATGTTCACGACTCCCCCCTCCACCCTGTCTCCGAGGATGTATTCGACAGCCTCTGCCATGGGGCCCCCGGCTTTTCCCCCTCCCACCACCAAGACTCTCCTGACGTCGTCGAGGGGCTTCGTGAAGCCGTCGACGACGACGTTTCCGTCGATCACCTGCAGCTTTTCCATGACCGCGTTCATCGGGTCCACCGCGTTTAACGCTGCCTCCATTACTGTCAACGCGTCGACCCTCATCTTACGGAGCTTCTCCGTCGACGCGTTCTCGATGAGCTGTTGACGATTCCTGAACATACCGTAGTTACCTCTGAGGCAAGTTAGGTATGTAGAAAGGAGAGGAAAAATGTTGGGTACTACTCGCGGACGATGTACTCGCTGGCCCTCGGCGGGTCTGGGCTTAGACCTTTCCTCGTCCTGATCTTCTTTACTAGGTCGAGCAGCATGCTGTCAGGGACAGGTGACCAGTGGTCGAAGGTCATCTGCCAGAACGCCGTTCCGCTCGTGGCGGATCGCATCTCCTGGCTGAAGCCCAGCGTCTCGCTCACCGGCACCATGCCTGTGACGTTGACTATGGGGCCGTCCTGCTCAACGTTGTGGATGCTCCCCCTTTTCCTGCTGAGTAGACCGGTGACGTCGCCCATCTCGCTGGCGGGTACACGCACCTGTATCTTGTATATGGGCTCCAGCAGCGTCGGGTCGGCGCTAAGTATGCCTGCGAATAATGCCTGCCGCACCGCCGGCATCATCTGAGCAGGGCCACGGTGCACCGGGTCCTCGTGGAGCTTGATGTCGACCATGTCTACTAGTAGGCCGCGGACTATCTCGCCCGCCAGGGGCCCGTTTTCGAGGGCCCACTGGAAGCCTCCGCTTATGTGCTGCTTTACTTCCCTGAGGCCCTGGATGCCGACGGTGGTGTCGATCATCATGTTGGCGTTCTCGTTGACGGCGAACACCCGCCGTGCCTCGCGGAGGGTCCAGCCTGCCTTCTCTCTGAGCACCTCCTCCCTTCGGCCGGAGCTCAGTATCTCGCTGAGCTCGCCGTCACGGATGAGCTGAACGATGTTCTCGTCCAGAGGCTTGAAGTTGAAGAAGACCCTGTTATGCTTGTTGGGGCTCTTGCCCATGAAGGGCCCGACTTCATGTCTGATGGCCTCCCGGTATACCACCGTGGGGTCGCTCTGGATGATGTCAAGGTTGTACTGGCTCTTGATGTCCTTGACTGCGATCTCCAGATGCAGCTCGCCCATGCCTGCCATGAGGTACTCGCCGGTCTCCTGGTTGATGGTGGTCACGATGTTGGGGTCCTGTATGCTTATCTTCTGGAGGGCGTCGATGAGGCGGGGTAGATCCGTGGGCTTCTTAGGCTCCACGGCTATGGTGAGCACCGGGTCCGAGACGTACTTTATCGACTCGAAAGGCGTAGCGGTGTCCTTGATGTCGTCCGAGACTATTGTCTCGCCTGCCCTGGCCTCGCTGAGCCCCATGATAGCCACGATGTTTCCAGCAGGTATCTCGTCGACGATCTCACGGTACGCACCCATGTAGATGCTGATCTGCTGGGCCTTCGCCCACTTCTCCGCGCCGACCAAGTTTAGTTTGTCGCCTTTCCTGATTGTTCCGCTGAAAACGCGTCCAGTGCTGATTACGCCGGCTTGGGGGTCGATGATTACGTTGGATATGCAGATGACGAGGGGGCCGTTCGGGTTGACGTCAAGCATGTTCTTTCCCATGACTGACTCCTCGTCCCCCTTCCAGATGTGCCTGATCCTTCTCGGCTGATGTTGCTTCGGGTTGGGCAGCACGTGCACAGCCATCCCCAGGATTGCCTCGCTGAGGGGAAGCATCTCCTGAAGCTCCTCGAGCCTGTCTTCCTTGTAAATCTGTATTATGTCTGGGAGCGTCAATCCCTTCTCCTGTAGCATGGGCAGGGTGAAACCCCACCGGTCGAGGGCTGATCCAAAGGCAACCTCGCCCTTCGCTGCGTTGATGGTCCACTCGTTCTTGATCTCGTCAGATCCATAGGTCTGAACGATCTCGTTGAACTTGTTGATGATCCTGAGGAGCTTCTTCTGGATGGAGTTAGGGTCCATCTTGAGCTCCTTTATGAGCCTGTCGAACTTGTTTATGTAACAGATTGGCTTAACGAACTCCTCCAATGCGACCCTGAGTCTAATCTCGGTCATTATCTGGAACTCCTCCACGGCGTCCACCAGAAGGACGCAGCCGTCCAGCGCCCTCATGGCTCTGGTTACCTTGCCCGAGAAGTCCACGTGGCCGGGGGTGTCGATGAGGTTGATGACGTACTGGTCGCCGCCCTCCTCGTAAAGGAGGCTGATGTTCGCCGTCTTGATGGTGATGCCTCGCCTCTGCTCCTCCTCGAGGTAGTCGAGGGCCCGGGCCTCTCCCGCCCTCTCAGGCGCCATAAGCCCGGCCGTGGCAAGGAGGCTGTCGCTCATCGTCGTCTTCCCGTGGTCGATGTGGGCGATGATGCCGATGTTCCGGACCTTCTCCTGATCATGCATCAGCTTCAAGATCTCTTCCGTCTGCTTGAACCGTGGCATTAATAATCTAATCCTTTTTACCGTAAGTTGACTATAGACACCTACAGGGGTCTTTTAAACCCTTTCCATTCGTAAAATCTGTGTTCACCTAATCCTTTGATCTATATAGTCAAAAACGCTTGATAATTACATAAAGTTGAGATATATATAGGCAGGGTGGGATGGTTCAGCCGCACCAGTCCATGATGACCCCAGCACACCCCTTTATAGACTTATGTAGTCTTCGATGCCGAACCTTTCGGTGTCTAGTATATTCTCATCAATGATCCGGTAGACCTTTGAGCCTGATATGTGATCACTATACTCTTCACTGGGTGTGGGCGTGCCGTCTCTTGAGGTCTATCTCGTTCTGTCCTAGCCTCTTCATTATGTCGGCGATCACGCCGTCGAGGAATACCAAGGCGCTCAGCTCGAACATGGTCCCCAGGGGTGCCATGTCGTATTCGCCGGTTATCTGGCGGCGGACGAAGTCGATGTCCACCGCCTCCTTGGTTCTGCCCTTGATCACTACCACGTGGTCGGAGAGCTGGCCAAGCCTACTGTCACGATGAGACGTCAATGAGACTACCTTTGCACCCATCTCTTTGGCTATCTCCGCCTGCGTCACGACGACCTTGGTGGTGCCTGACCCAGAAATAGCCAGTATGAGGTCGCCTGGGCTCAGCGCAGGCGCGATGGTCTCACCGCTGACGTAGACGCTGAAGCCGCTCTGCATGAGCCGCAAAGCGAAGGCTCTTCCGACGAAGCCGCTTCTACCACTTCCCAATACGAGGACCTTCTTGTCCTTCGCCTGTAGTATGTGCTGGATCATTCCCTCAACCTGTTCGTCGCTGGCGTCTTGTATGATGCGGTCGATCCCTTGGAGAATCCATGAAGAGACTTCCTTTACGAAGCTCATAACGATCCGAAAATAGACTGCTACTAGGTTAAAACTATTTTTAAAATATACTAACTGATTGTTGAAACAAGTTTTTGAGGTGGTCCCTACCGAACGCACTAGATTGAATAAGTGAATCCAAGACGTGGAGAATGATGAAGAGACTGGAGGAGGAAGGGCTTAAAGATAGCTCGATAGTGGACCATTGAATTTGTGTCTAGCTAAAAAACCTTGGTTCCACAGGGTTCCAGAGCGTTCCTCCGGGTTCTTATTATAAAATTATCCCCCGGAAAGAGACGTGGAAGCATGATGAAAAAAGAAAATCACTATGCCAGTGAAACTCTACTGCTCACATCTAGAACATGCATATGTAATTTAACCAAGGTTTGATGAAGATGGAGTTCAACATACTTCTCGTGGACGATGAACAGGACATCAGAGACAGCTTGAAGTATTTACTGGAATCAGAGGGATATAACGTTTATACAGGCAGCAACAGAGTGGAAGCAGAGAACATTGTCAAGGAGAAAGACATCCATTTTGCCATTTTGGATTATATTTTAGAGGACTCTACAGGAGTTCAGGTAGCCAAGGTTTTACACAAAATCAATGAAAATATTAGATTCATGTTTTTCTCAGGATATTCGGATGTATCAAACATTGAAAATGAGCTAGGTTTTAGCATATGTGAAGTGTTTCTAAAGCCTATTGACCCCAATATTTTCTTGAAAAAAGTGCGAAACGTTGTTATGAAAAAAATGTGAATCCAACAATCGTATAACTATTTGCGATTCACATATAAATAAAAAACACCGCGTATGTCAATGCTATTATTGATAAAAGGTTAAAAGAGTTCTTACGTTTCTTCTCTCTCCTCGACGGAGCAGATCTCGTTGTCGTTCTTAAGCACGTTATCTATGCTGATGGTCGCAATGGTAGTGGCATACTCCGCGATTATCCTAAACTCCCACGCGATCTCGTTAACGTACGCAGAGACCTCAGGGTCGTGGTTCGCCTGGAACTCCTTCAGTAAGGATTCTTCCTCCCGACCGACTGCCTCATAGAGATCCACGGCGTCGCTGGCAAGCTTCAGGTCTCCGTCGAACATGCTCCTCATGGCCTGGTCGAACATGGTGAAGCAGATCATGCCGATCTGGCTCAGCCTCTCTATGAGGTCCTCGTCGCTGTCGTCCCTCCTCTCCTCCAGGGAGATGATGTTGCCGGCTATGGCGTTTAGCCTGTCAGCGATCATCTCCAGGTACCAGGCGATGAGGTTGTGTACAACCACCTCCATTGGGTCTATAATGCCGATGGCCTCGGAGATCAGCCTTGATTGCTGTGCGCTGGCGAGGAGGCGGGCAAGGAGCCAGAAGATGGTGTCCGCCTCGTATTCGCGTGTGATGGCGTCCTTCGCCAGCTCCATGTCTCTGTCGATGAGAGCGTCGATGCTCTCCTTGAACATTATGCTTGTGATGACGTAGAGGCGCTTTAATACGGTCTTTAAGGGGAAGTTCTTGGGGTCTATGCTGCACTGGAGCAGTAGGTGCCTATCGCTCTCCTCGATTATACCGATGCCGAGGAGCCTCTGTGTGACCTGCCTGATGCTCTCTATCTGCTCCCTCATGAGTCTCCTGGCGCTCTCTACTCTGAGGACGTTTCTTCCGAGGACGTAGTTACCGACGATCACCCTTTCAAGCACTTTGGTGTTGTCGCAGTTGTCCACGTTCACCACGTATACGCTGCTGTCCTCAGCCTTGGTGGGCTCCGGTGTAATCCTGAGGGCGCCGTCGTTCTCCTCCGAGATGAACACCACGTCACCCTTCTGGATCCCCGTCTTCTTCGCCCAGTACATGGGGATGGAGACGGAGAGAGTCGAGTACCCAACTTTCTGTACCTTTCTAGGCTCCAAGTTTTTCACCTGACGCGTGACCATAGATGCCAATGGGCTGTGTCTTGTGAGAGCCTGCTTGATGGCTTTTATTCTGGGCATCTGTAATTATGGTCATTATTCGCAAATGGTTTGAATAGATAGTATATAAATCATTCTTTTTGTATTTTCTCGACGTAAAAGGGCTTTAGAAATACAAGCTAAAATATTAACCCTTCTCCAAGAAGGCCCGAGAAGGAGGGCAAGTAAAGCTTCACGTATACCATGACTCCAAGGCAGAGTAAGACAATGAAAAGCACCGCGTAGTCGGAGCCCCTCATGCTGAGCTCGTATATATTCGTCCTGTCCTCAGTTGCGCCAAAGGCCCTAGACTCCATGGCCTCCGCCAGCTCGAGGCTCCTGCGGATGGAGTTGATGATCAGGGGGAGCAGTATAGGTATGTAGTTCCTCACCCTCGTGATGAAGTTGCCCTTGTCGAGCTCCAGGCCCCTGGACCGCTGTGCGTCCATTATGGTCTGGGCCTCGTCAGCGAGGACCGGCACGAAACGTATGGCAGTTATGAACGCGAAGTTAAACTCGTATGGGATCCTAGCCTTCTCCAGAGCGAGGCTCAGCTTGTCAGGCGAGGTGGTCAGGAAGAAGACGGAGAACGACGTGATGAGGGCTATGAACCGGACTGTGAGGGCTAGGCTGTACTCTACTAGCGCCCAAGTTAGCTGTCCACCTCGGAAGTAGTAGAAACTCAGCATGTTCGACGCGAATATGATGACCGCGATCACCGAGGCTCCTTTAACGCTCTTATACCACTCGCGTACGACTTTCGCGGCGACGATCAGGGGCAGTTGGACCAAGAAGATCATTATGAGCGGCACAAGCTCGAGGAACATGACCGACGCCGCGAAGGATACGAGGGTCAAGAGGAACTTCACCCGCGGATCCATGTTGTGGATGAAGGTGTCGCCGCGTGTGAATCGCAGGCTCTCGAGAAGGCTCACGGCTTAGTTCCTCCCATGTTTCTCATGAGGATGTCGACCGCCTCATCGACATCCAGCACGTCCTTTGGCAGTCCATGGTCTGAGAGCATTGAGAAGAGCCGCGTTATCTCCGGCTGGGCAACGCTGCAGCTTCTGAGGATCTCCGGGCGGGTCATTATCTTCTTCGAGGAGCCGTCATCCACGATGCGTCCGCCGGCCATGAGCACGATTCTGGGCTGACTCTCCGCCACGAATTCCACGTCGTGGGTGACGATGACTACGGTCTTGCCCTGCGACCGCAGATGGGTGAGGAAGTGCCTGAGCCTCTCCTTCTGCCCGTAATCCTGGCCTATCGTCGGCTCGTCCAGCACCAATATGTCTGGGTCCCAGGCCAGCACCGATGCGAGGGCCACCCTTTTCCGCTCGCCTCCGCTCAGGGTGAACGGGCTCTTGTGTCTGTACTCGGTGAGATCTAGGAGGTTTAACGCCCACGTCACCCGCTGCTCTATCACAGACTCGTCGAAACCAAAGTTTCTGAGTGCAAAGCTTATCTCCTTCTCCACGGTCTCCTCGAAGAGCTGGTCGTCCGGGTTCTGAAACACGAGCCCGATGTTCCTCGCCAACTGGGCGACGCTTAGCGTCGAGACGTCCACGGAGTCGACGACCACCTCGCCGCTGAAGGGTTTCAGCAGGCCGTTAAAGTGTTTCACGAGAGTCGTCTTCCCGGCTCCATTCTCCCCCATTATCGCCACGTAGTCTCCGTGATAGATCGTGAGGGAAACGTCGTTGAGGGCCTCGACGCCGCCAGGGTAGGTGAAACATATGTCCTTCACCTCGATTGCTGGGTGGTGGTGGTACTCACCCGTGAACTCTGATAGGTCGTCGAACCCTTTGGCTCCACGTCTGATGTCGTTTGGAAGCCTATTCTTGAACTCGTCGTAAAACTGTTGCGCAGAGACAGGGAGCCTATTGAAATTAACGCCTCTGGAGCTAAGTCTCCTGGCGAGCTCGAAGACCCGAGGGATGCCTACGCCCAGAAGGCGGGTCTGGTCGTCGGCGAACACCTTGGCGGGCTCCCCGTCGTTGACGACCCTGCCTTCGCTTAACACGATCATCCTGTCAACGTACTTGGCGGCGAGATCCATCCTGTGCTCGATGAGTATGATGGTGATTCCAATCTCCTTGTTGAGGCGGTCCAGCACCGAAAATATGTGCTCCGCGCCGACGGGGTCCAGGAAGGCGGTGGGCTCGTCCATGACGATGATCTCTGGACGCATGGCGAGCACGGAGGCGATGGTAAGCCTCTGTTTCTGGCCGCCGGAAAGCTCGTGGGTAGCCCGCTGCCGCAGTTGCTGCAGACCAGTGGTCTCTATCGCCCAATCGATCTCCTTGTACATCTTATCTTTGCATACACCCAGATTCTCTAGGCCGAAGGCGATGTCCTTCTCGACGGTTAGGGCGAATATCTGGTTGTCCGGGTTCTGGAAGATTAGGCCGACGTGCTGCGCCAGCCTCATGATGGGGTTTTCTCTCGTGTCCAAGCCGGCGATCTTTACGGTTCCCTCCATGACGCCGCTATAGAACTTTGGCACGAGGCCGTTCAGGCATCTGCAGAAGGTGGTTTTACCGCAGCCGCTGGGGCCCGTCAGAAGTATGAACTCCCCGGGCTGTACCGTGAGGGAGATGTCCGTGAGGACGGGTTTCTCAGAGTGGGGGTAGGTGTACTTCAGGTCCTTGACTTCGATCAGTCCCAACTCTGCGGCCCTCACGAAACTGGTTTTCTGTATTGAACGCGGCCTGTGATATAATAGTTTAACCTATAATACTTTGCTGGGGTCTTCGAGCCTGCTTAGCTCGTCTAGGAAGAGCTTCTTGACATACTTGACGAAGTCCTCTATGCTGCCCTCACCGTTGAACCCAGCCGCGGTGGGGTGGCCGCTCCCCGAGCCGTTGAACCGGGAGGCGAGTATGCCTACCATCTCCCCCAAGTGAATCCCCGTAAGCCGATGAAACTGGTTCTTGGATCTCAAGCTTGCCCTCAGCGTACCCTTATCCTCCCCCACGACGACCGCCGCATCAGCGCCCATGGACAGGAGGGCCCGCGCCCCCGATGACTGGAAGGAGCCTAGGCGGCTGAACGCCAGCACCCAGTCTCCGACGACCTCGATCTCTGCCCGCTGCCCGGCCCTCAGTCTCGCTATCTTCTCGGACTGCTTGGAGGGGACGCTTAACAGTTCCTTGATCCTTGAGACGTTCCCTACTTTTTCGAGGAGCGACGAAATGATCTTGAAGGTCTCAGGTCCGCCCAGGGAGAAGTGCTTGGTGTCGTACGCTATTCCAGCGAGTAGGGCTATCGAGGTGATCTCCGAGGGCTTTATGTCGTAGTGCATGTACAGCCTGTTGACCAACTCGGAGGCTGAGGAGGCGTCTGGGTCCACCAAGTATAGGGTTGACAGCTCATACATCTCGCTGTCGGGTAGATGATGGTCGATGAACACGATCCTGGCGTCCGTCTCTTTTAACGGTCTCTCCCATCCACCAAGCTGGTTCAGGCTTCCGGTGTCTACCACTATGTAGGTGTCGGCTGCCTGAGCCGTCGTCTCGTATAGCTCGATGCCCAACGTCGACGCGATGTTCCTCGAGAGAACGCTGGCGTCGTCAGGTATCACGATGATTGGCTCTGAGCCCGTCAACGCTTTGACGAGCTCCTTCACGCCTTGGGCCGCCCCCAGCGCGTCTGGATCAGCGTTGTGATGACAGAGAACTATGACTTTACCGTCGATGACGTCGCGAAACCTGCCCATCTCTGACTGCAATACAGACACCGTCGCCCTGGACGTAATTTGTTGGTCTAAGAATGTTAAGGGTTGTGTGTTAGGACGGAGTGATCCCCAGCTCCTTCTGGAGGGTGTCCTGCAGGGTTGTCATCTTCTCCTTCGTCTTGTCCTCCTGCTTCTTGAGGACCTTGGCCCTCATATCAAGGAACTCTTTTCGCTCCTTGAGCTCCTTCACCACTGTGTCCCTGTCCTTCTCCACGAGGACCGCTCCGACGCTCTTGTAGACCTTCGGGTTACCTTGAGCCTGTTCCAGTACCTCCAGCGCCTTGTCTGACTCCATCATCTCCATCTCTATCCTCTGCTTCTGGAGGAGGAGCTGCTGCATCGTGTTCTGTAGCTGCTGTAGCCTTTGTAGACGCTCCTGAACCTGGGGCGGAAGCTGAGCTATTCCCGACATGTGTACCTTAGATAAAACCATGCAGCCACGCTTTATACTTATCTAAAAAATTGGGAAAAAGAGTGTTAACGGGTACGAGTCCAGTCTCTGCCAAGCGTCTCGCGGGCGATGACTATCTTCTGTATGTTGGCCGAGCCCTCTGCGCCGATGCAGTAGCTCATTACACCCCTCATACCCATCTCTAGGGGGCACTCCTGGGTGTAGCCGTAGGCGCCGAACCAGTACATGACCCGCCTGAAGGTGTCCAGGGCATAATGAGGCGCAAGATACTTGCACATTGACAGGTACTTTGAGCACTCCAGAGCCGAGAAGGTGCCGTGCTGGTACTTCTGGTCCAGCATCCAGGCAGTCTTGTAGACCAGTTGCTTTATCGCTTCGCTGTGAGCAGCCATGTCCGCCAAGTCGAACTGTATCCCCTGGTACTTGGCCAGTGGTTGGCCGAAGGCCATCCTCTCTTTAATGTAGTCCATGCCGATCTCGAGGCATCGCTGGGCTGCGCCTATGCAGCTGGACGAGACGAGGAGACGAGCCGCGTCGAAACCCTCCATAGTGTAGTAGAAGGCCCGGTTGGTCTCCCCGAGCTGGTACTCCTTCGGTATCTTGACGTCGGTCATCTTGAATCCGCCTGTGCTGATGGCCATCCGCCCCATGTTATCGAAGCGCTTGGTTATCTCGACGCCCTCCTGGTTGATGGGTAAGAAGAACGACGTCATACCCCGATGTCCTTTAGACCGGTCGTTGTATCCCGAGACGAAGTAGCCTCCGTCCATTTCGACCGCCTCGGCGGTGCCGCTGATATAGCTTTTCTCGCCGTTCACGACCCAGCCGTCGCCGTCTGGCTTCAGCTCCGTCTTGTAACCGGCGACGTCGCTGCCTCCGCCCGGCTCGGTGACGCCGATGCCTATGAAGCTCTCGCCTCGCGTCGCTTTCTTTATGTAGTTCTCCTTTACCGTATCTGAAGCCAACCTGTTGACCACGTAGCCCCAGCTGGCCTGAACCAGGTAAAACACCGCAGACGCGACGGATATGTCGGCGTATCCCATCTCCTCTGCGGCTATGGTAGCTGTGACCCAGTCAGCGGCTGAGCCGCCGTCCTCCTCGGGGAGGGTCAGCAGCAGGAGGCCCATGTCTCCCATGCCCTTGATAAAGCTCTTGGGTAGCTCGTGCTTAGTGTCGTTCTCCCTGACCTGCTCCAGGCTCAGGTTCTTCGACAGCCACTCTCTTATCGCCTCACGGAACAGATCCTGTTCCTCTGTGAACGAGAAATCGATCAAGTTATCTCACCAGATAAATCTTTTTTAATTAACTGCAGCGTATATAAGAGCTTCGTAAACGGGCGAAAAGGTAATCGACGTGAGCCAAGTTGGCGAGCACCCTATATATCCACAGCGACTCATTTTGCATGGGTTTACAGATGAAGGTCCTCGTTCTAGGGATGGGGCTGATGGGTCCAACGATCGCCAAAGACTGCTGCGCTGACCCAGAGGTCACCAAGGTAACTGGATGCGACATAGATGAAGAGAAGCTGGAGGAAGCCGAGAAGTATGTGGATAGCCCAAAGTTCGACACGGCCGTGGTAAGCGTCACCGATCACGAAGCCCTCGTTGAGATGATGAAGGGCTATGACTTGGTCATCCACGGGACCGCCTCCAGGTTCAGCATTAACGCGTTAAAGGCCGCGATGGAGGCAAAGATAGACATAGTGGATCTAGCCGGCGGCGGGTACCCCCAGGAGGGAAGCATATACGACGAGGTGGAGAAAGCAGGGATAACGGCGATGCCCGGATGCGGAGTCGACCCGGGGCTCATAGACATACTATCCGGTCAAGCCATCCACATGCTGGACCAAGCCGACGAGGTGCTGTTCGCCTGCGGCGGGCTCCCGAAGAACCCTGAGCCTCCTCTCGACTACAAGATAGTTTTCGGCGGGACGAGGATGCCTGTTCGCCCCGGAAAAGTGCCCATGATCGTCGACGGAGAGCAGCTGGAGATGGACAGATACTCGGAGGTGGAGTCCATCTTCGTCGAGGGGCTTGAGCCCATGGAGGCGTTCGTCGACGGTTACCCGTCCTCTCTGCTTAAGCTGTGCATAGAGAAGGGAGTCCAGAACTTCAGGGGAAAGACGATCAGGTACTCCGGGTTCGTTGACAAGATCATGTTCCTGAACGATCTTGGCTTAATTAGCGAAGAACCCGTAGACTACGAGGGAACCAGGGTGGTCCCTAGGGAACTCTTCCACAAGATCATATATCCCTTGGTGAGGTTCGACACCGCTGAGGGAGACAGAGACCTGACGGTGCTGCTGGTGAGAGTCTCGGGTATTAAGGACGGGAAAGAGATGAACTTCAGCTACGATATGGTTGATTTATACGAAGAGGATAAACAGATAACCTCGATGGCTAAGACCACGGGATACACTGCAGCCATAATAGCCAGAATGCTCGGGCGAGGAGCAATCAAACAAAAGGGAATACAGTGGCCGGTTCGTGTAATCCGCGGCGAACTGTGTGATGAACTCCTTGGGAGCCTTAGGGAGAGAGGGGTGGTCGTCACCGAAACGGTCACAACGACTCGGACACTATAGTTACCTGTTTCGATTATACCTGATTATTAGAAGACTCAGGTAGCCGTGAGTATATTATTAGAGACAGTATGGTCGGGACGTGGAAGACGCACAACTCGAACTTAGGGTCTAGAAACATGTAGCCCGTCCTTTGTATGAAGCCGATGATGAGTGAAATGGCCATCAGAACCATGACCGTTGTCCTCCAGGACTTTTTCTCGCCGGGCAAACCTCTAACCAATCCATTTATGGTGAGCCTAGGAGATCGATTAGGGGAATGTCTTGGAACGTGCCTTCAGGAAGGCTCCTCCTAACCGTCATCGGTAGAACCCGCTCGTTAAGCTCCACTATGGCGATGTCTATTGCGTCGCTGACATCTATGTCGAGCTGGACGAGTATCGGTGCGCCCAAGGACACCTGTAGCGCTCTGGCTCCTACTATTCTCGCCCTCTCGAAGCGCGTCAGCTTCGGAGGCCCGATCATCACATTATCACTCAATTTGATCGCTTCAACATGATTCAGTGGGTTCAAGTTTGGCTCAAACACAGCGTTTCTTCTCGAGGCCCTTGTTGTCTGATTCATTTTTAGGTTTGGCAGCCAGTGAACGAAACAGACAAGCACCTCGAAGCTACTACCCAAACCAAAGAAACTAGATATAAACATTTTCTTGTTTTATAGCTACCTTAATAAACCCGTTCAAATGGAACCGACAAATATCTAGATAAAGATGGGAAACAGAGGTTTTTCCACGTTAT
>Ga0315533_1000260_pt1 | contig 48871 bp, 38 predicted proteins | sample SalMarSW160130MG_FD_203081 | JGI IMG/M metagenome (GOLD analysis project Ga0315533, IMG submission 203081) | Salt marsh sediment microbial communities from the Plum Island Ecosystem LTER, Massachusetts, United States - Salt Marsh Sediment SW1601-30 ...
TAGGAATTAAGGAGTCAGATAATCCTGTCTTTTTCTTATTCGTGGCAAATAATTTCCGATTGAAGGGACTCGCTGTTCTAATAAGAGCAATGCAATTAGCAACAGTTCGCAAAACACCACGGCCTGGATTTTTAATCGTTGTTGGCAATGACAAAACAAGCCGATATCTTCAGCTTTCAAAAGAGATCGGTTCATCCACGGTGGACAAGAGGGTCATTTTCTTAGGCCCTGTCAGTCATGTTCAAAACATACTATCGATAGGTGATGTAGCTGTTTTACCTACTTTTTATGATCCATGTTCACGATTCATTCTCGAAGCATTAGTGGCAGGCAAACCGGTAATAACCACCAGATTTAACGGGGCAACCGATTTTTTCGTTAATAATCGGCACGGCAAAATTCTTGATTCCCCTGAAGATGTTCCAGCACTGGCAGAGACAATCAGCTATTTCACAAATACAGACAATATCCAAAAAGCATCCCAGGCGATTGCTGCGGATAATCTTAAGGAAAAAATCTCCATTAGCAGAGTTGCCGAGCAATTAGTCTCGGTTTATAAATCAATAATCGAAAAACGAAGATAATGGCGAATTTTTAATTTTTTGTACATAGGCATTAAATGGCTGAATTTCCCTTTCAACTTTTAATTAGGTGTCCATCAGGAAAGACGGAGACATTAACGTGTGCAAGTCTTTTGCGGTCTATTCCGGGAAGGCGAGAGGTTTATGATGCTTTCTGGAAAGATCGAGCTGTGATTGTAAAATCGTTTTCACATAGAATTAGTGCAAAGCGTCATCTTAAGAGAGAGTGGCGAGGCTTGAGATTACTGCAGCAGCGAGGATTAAATTCCCCTGAGGCTTTATTTTTTGGAAAAACAGAAGATGGCCGATTGGCACTGGTTGTGGAAAAAATCGTCAATTCATTAACTGTTCTGGATGTTTTTAACAGAATAAAAGAAAAGGCCAAAAGGCTTGATTTGCTTGTTTTGATTGGTAAAGAGCTGGCTAATGAGCACAACAGGGGGGTTTTGCAAAAAGACCTTAATTTTGGAAATTTCCTGCTGGATGGCAATAAAGTTTTTGTGCTTGATCCCGGACAGATGCAGTTTTCATCGCGTCCGGTGACAAGAAACAAAGGTATTTCTCAATTAGCTTCGTTGGCATCTTGTTTGGCAGATAGCAATACTGAATCTATTCCACAGCTTTGTAGGGAATATTTGAAAGCACGCGGATGGTCCTTTAGAAAATCAGATGAGATGTTAATCCACAAGCAGATACTTATACATCGAAAAATAGTCATAAGAAAAGGTTTGAAAAAGTGCCTGCGAACGAGCAAGAAATACTTGCGGATCGATGCCGGTGAGAATATAGCTGTTTTTAACAAGGATTTTTGCCAAGGTGCTGATCCACTTGGTTTTATAGAGCAAATAGACTCTCTGATGGATAAGGGACAGATTCTTAAAAATGGTGATACCTGTTATGTGTCACGTTTAACATGGAACGGTGTGGATGTTGTGATCAAACGGTATAACCATAGGGGATTTATCCATTCACTGCGGCATACGATAAAGAAATCGCGTGCCTATAGAGGGTGGCTGCACACCCATCGGCTTGGCATTTTGAACATAGCTGCACCAAAAGGGCTTGCCTATATCGAGAATTATAAAGGATTTCTCGTATGGAAATCTTATATAGCAACCGAGTATATCCGGGGACAGAGGCTTTATGATTTCCTGCGTGACGGTGACGTTACCCAGCAGGAACGTTCAGAAGTAACTCAGCAAATCAGGGGGCTTCTTGACAAGCTCGGCAAGCATCGCATCAGTCATGGCGATTTGAAACATACAAACATTTTGGTTACAAAGGACGGTCCTATTCTGACAGATCTCGATGGAATGAAAGTGCATAGATTTAATTGGACATATCAGCGATATCGGGCAAAAGACCGCGCACGCCTGCTTAAGAATTGGCCAAAAGAGACTTTTGAAATATAATCAGACGGAGGAAGCAAAGAGTATTTATGAACGTTCAGCAAGCTCGTCTCGGCGAGGTGCCGAGCCGTAGCCGGACAGGAAAATGATATTTATTGTTTTAATAATTAGCTCGTATATGCTTGGCTCTATACCTTTCGGCCTGCTTATTGCGAAAGCGCATGGGAAGGATTTACGAACTATAGGCTCAGGCAATATTGGTGCGACAAACGTAGCCCGCGCTCTCGGCAGAAGATGGGCCTATGTGTGTTTTCTGTTCGATATGCTAAAGGGCTTGCTCCCGATGCTCGCAGCAAGGCCTTTTACTATATCTTTGTCTACAGATTCATACATCGAACAAGTGATAGTACTCTGGTTGTGGCTTGCAGTAGGTTGTGCAGCTATTGTAGGTCATATCTTTCCGATATATTTGAAGTTCAAGGGCGGCAAAGGTGTAGCGACCAGCCTTGGCGTGGCGCTGGGGCTTTGGCCGTATTATACAATTTGTGCCACCTTTGCAATTACAATATGGGCAGCTGTTGTTTTGGTATGGCGGTATGTGTCATTAGCCTCAATCATTGCATCTGTTGCTTTCCCTATCACATTGGGTTCGGCAATAATCCTAATTCCGACCTGGAAGCTTATCGGTTTATGGCCATTACTTATTGCGGCAAGTGCGATACCGTTGATGGTAGTTATCCGACATCGAGAGAATATAAAAAGGCTGATTGCAGGAACCGAAAGCAAAATCTTGAAGTAGTAAGTTTCTGTGCTGCTGGCTTGGTTTCAATGGTTCGACAGGCTCACCACCCTGAGCGAAGCCTGCACTGAGCAGGGCCGAAGTGTCGAAGGGCAGATATTCTTACATCCTTTCTGGCTACGGCTCCCCCGTTCTTGCTTTCGCAAGAAAGCACGGGGGCCAAGACGAGCAAAAACACAACTTTTTTTCGAACCTTTTTCAAGTGATAAACGACTTTAATGTGGAACACTTATAAAGGGCATTAAAATGGCTTAAGATATATTGTCGTATTTGCAAACTACAATGACAGGTGACATTAAATGGAAGAGGACAAAATATCCGATGCAATTTTGGTTCTTCGCTGCCAGAAGCGTGATGAGTCAGCTTTTCAAGAACTGGTAAATCGCTGGGAGCCACGTCTTTATTACTACCTGCGTCGTGTTGTCGAGAGCGACAGCGCAGTTTGGGATGTCCTCCAGGAAACTTGGTTGGCTGTGTTCCAGCACATTCGCAAGTTAGAAAATCCTCGAAAGTTTCCAGCATGGTTATATCAGATAGCTCATAATAAAACGGTAAGTATGCTTCGAAAAGAAATCAAATATGTTCAAATAACAGACGAACAGATGTCAAATTATTGCGAAAATAATTTTGTTTTTTGCTATGACATAGAACAGGTTGAAGCTATTCACGAACTATTAACCAAACTTAAATTAGCTCATCGGGAAGTAATAACGCTATATTTTCTCGAAGGTTTCTCGATTAGCGAAATGGCCCAGATTATCGGGGTATCAGAAGGCACGGTAAAATCTCGCCTATATTACGCAAAACATAAACTCCATGAATTGTTAAAAGGAGCAAAAAATGTCTGAGCAAAAAAACAAAATAGAATTCATCAAAAACCTGATTGCCCAGGACCCGCCACCGGCTGATAAGCAATTGCGACATAATGAAGCCTTATTGAAAAAAATTAAACGCCGTATGCTGCTGGTAAAAGCAGTTATTATAGTAATTTATATGGTGCTGTATTTTGTTGCCTTTGGGGCATTTATGCTGCAGAACTATACCGATAATGTGGTTCACTCTATTTGCTGGGGAACAGCCTCATTACACATTTTGCTATGGTCTTTCGTGTACATTCAGCGAGGAAATTGCATGAATATGGAGGAACTAATAGAAAAAATGCTAGATAATGATGAAAAGCGTCGAAACAAAAATCAGAACTTATTCATTACCATTGTGGCAATTATGGCGTTCGTCTTTAGCAGCTTTCTCTTATGTCGTTCTTTCTTTCTTACCAATAACCTGAAGGCAGTTCAAACATCAGTAAGTATTTTGTGGTCTACGATATTTTTTCTAATTTTCTACCCATTTAGAACAGCTTCGCTAATTGGTATACTTTGGTTTGAATACAAAAAAATGGAGTTAAATATAAACAACTCCAGCGATGGAAGTGCATAAAGACAGCATTACTACCGCATCATACTATAGGTGCTCACGAAATCAAGGAGACAAAACAATCGCAAAGAAACACCTAAGCTGTTTCTGGTTGGTACACTATTTGTTTTAAAATAGTCCTCGGCGAAGCAGCATTGCCAATCTGCCTATGGTCCTCCGCAGCGGTATGCCCCCATTCAATCCGCCGTGGTGAAACCACCGGTTTTCAGCTATCCACCCTCTCCGCCCCCAAAAATCATATAGTAGTTACAATATATTCACTAATATTATTTTTATCTGACAAATAGGAAAGGAAATCAAATAGGAAATGCCTAAATATGCGCTTCCAATAACCTATTATCGGGTTACCAAAAGACTACATCATTGCCTTGTTCTCTTGTATGAATTGGTAATTGTATAATAGTATGTCGATATCGGTTGTTGACATTATCAAATTCTGTCTTAGTTATATCTGATTTAGATAGCTTACGCCTCCAGTGAAGCCAGCCCACCTGATATGGCAATCTTGACCAGCTCGGCTATACTATGAGCGTCGAGTTTTTCCATAATCTTTCGGCGGTTCGCCTCAATAGTCTTTGTGCTGACGTGCAGTTGTAAAGCAATCTGTTTTGTATTTTTCCCCTCGCTTATGAGCTGAAGCACCTCGCGTTCTCTTTCCGTGAGGGTTTCTAAAGGTGATTCGGTGGCCCCTGCTGAATGCTGTACATAATCGCTGACTACTACGCTGGCAACTTTGGGGCTAAGATAGACACCACCATCGATTACCGTCCGTATGGCATCAACAAGCTCATCAAATGTACATTCCTTTAATACATAGCCGGATGCCCCAGCTTTAAGCATGTCCGACACAAATGCTCTGTTGGAATGTACTGATAGGGCGATTACCTTGATTTTTGGAAACTCGCGAACAATTTGGCGGGTTGCATCTACGCCGTTCATATTCATCATAGTTATATCTGTGATTACTATGTCCGGCAGAGTTTCCCGCACAAGCTCAATCCCCTTTCGACCGTCCTTGGCCTCCCCGATTACCTCCATGTCAGGTTGCTTCTCAATCAGGCTGTGCAGACCTTCGCGAGTAATCGCGTGGTCGTCAACCAATATGATTCGTGTTTTCATGTTTATCCCCCAATTGTTCACAAAATTTTAACGGAGCCACCATTACAACTTTGCATCCATGACCCGGTTCAGACTCAATCTCAAGACGGCCTCCCAATTCTTCCAATCGTTCCCGAATGCTGAAAAGGCCAAATCTGCCGTTTCTAATTGCTCTTGAAGCAACTCCAGCGGGATCAAATCCGACTCCATCGTCTTCAACGCCGACGCGTATCCGGTCGCCGACACGTCGAATCGAAACTTTTACCTTAGTTGCCTTAGAATGTTTGACCATGTTGATAAGTAGTTCCCGAACATCACGAAATAGAATCGCTTTGATATCATCATCCAACGGCTTAGGTTCTTTATCTTCCTCAAACTCGACAGCGATACCATACTTTTTCTCGATTTCCTCGGTAAGCCATGCAACCACTGCTGCCTCAAAGCCCAATTCATGTAGTATGGGTGAACTGAGTTCAAACGTCAATGATCTGATATCTGCAATTGCTTTGCCAAGCAAGGTACAAACCTCCTCCATGACTTTGTCGGAGTCATCGGAGCAAAAATTATTACGAAGTCCATCCAGTTTCATTTTCGATATAACAATGGACTGGCTGATTCTATCATGTAGTGTTATTGCAATGCGGCGTCTTTCACGCTCTTCGACCAGTGTCAACTGCGAAGCTAAAGACTTGAGCTTTATCCGGTCTTCAAGAAGTTTGTTCTCCACTTGCTTACGCTCGGTGATGTCCTGCAAGGTTTCTATCGCCCCAGTGACTTTTCCCTCAGAGTCTCTCAATGGTGCTGCGGTAAAGAAAAGCCACTTTCCCTTCTCACCCAAATGTGGGAAGAAATCTTCAGCCTCGTATGCCCCCTCTATAAGCACAGATTTTCGATATTTTCCCCCGTAGTGCCTCATTATGTCCCCCTCGGGTGCGTTATCGGTAATAAGGTCAGCCATAACTGGCCTTTTTTCAGAATAGAAAGCCAACCATTGTTTTTGGGTTCCAATCATTTCATTTTGAGGAAGGCCCGTGAGACTTTCGCAGGCTTTGTTCCAGTGTGTAATGACACGGTTGGCGTCAATTACAAAGGTTGCGACTGAATTTTCCTGAACGATTTGCGAGACTTTTTCGTCGCTCTCCCGTAGCGCTTCCTCTGCCTTCTTGCGCTCGGTAATGTCAATAGCAAAACCTATTACTCCAATTACATTACCCTTTTCATTCCTGTAAGGTATCTTGTCTGTCTGAACTAATCTTGTACCTTTAGGAGTTTCAACAGGCTCGATAATGTTTCTTTTCGGATGCCCTGACGTTATTATCTCCTTATCGTCTCTCCAATAAGCCTCTGCCTGGTCAGGAGGGAAAATCTCAAAACAGGATTTGCCCTCTATCTGCTCTATAGGCCTGCCCAGCAACTCGGCACAGGTTCTATTGACGCGAATAAATCGATTCTCTTTATCTTTGTACAGAATCGATGCCGGTACAGAATCGAAAATAACTTGTAGCTCTTCCTCTTGTCTTTGTAGCGCCTCCTCCGCTCGTTTGCGCTCGGTTATGTCAGCGATCACAGCCATAGTGCCATTAATGTTACCGCGACCATCACGCAGTGGAGCAGCTGAGATGCTGACGTCAATCAGGGAACCATCTTTCCGCTGGCGGCGTGTTTCCACTTCAGTTAATCCGCTTTCCAGCGCACGCAAGAACAAGGCATCGGCTTCATCCATTTTCTCTTTAGGGATAGCAGGATATTGACGTCCGAGGACTTCTTGTGTGCCCCAACCGAAGGTTCGCTCAGCCGCTGGATTCCACATCTTGACAATTCGCTCTCTGTTCAGGGCAAGGATGGGCAATGGCGATGCTTGAATTACTGCCTGAAGCGTTTGAGTCGTCTCGCGCAGCGCTTCCTCCACTTTCTTGCGTTTGGTGATGTCCTCGCCGGAACTCAGTATAGCGATAACGTTGCCATGCTCATCCCTTAATATGGTATTGTGCCAGGCGATCAATCGCTCTTGGCGGCTCTTGGTCAAAATGGCGTTTTCATAATATTCCGGTGGGTCAATCTCTCCACGTACCGTCTTTTCAAAGATGTCTCTTACTTCGTCCCTAACGCTTTCGGGCAGAAAATTATCGAACCAGTTTTTGGCAAGGATTTCTTCCTCTTGGTAGCCTAAAATCTCACAGCCCTTCCTGTTTATTAGTCCTACTCTGTGCTCGGAGTCAATAGCTACCATCATAACTGCTGCAATATCGAGGTATTTTTGGGCCTTGTCTCGCTCTTTCCGTAGTAATTGCTCCGCCTTTTTGCGGTCGGTTATATCCGTTAAAATCGCTTGTACGCCAATAACTTCTCCTGCCCGTACTATTGGATTATCTCTGTACTCTACGGTGGCGATTCCTTTGGGAGTAATTACGTCCATCTCACCTTTGACTGGATCTCCTCCAATCAAAGTATTAAAATCACTAACCGACCTAGCCTTGTCATACTCAGGAATGAAGTCAAATAGCCTTTTCCCGATCAACTCCTCTCTTTTGAAGCCGTATTCTTCAACCAGCTTATTTACTTCGGTAATCCTTCTATCCAGATCAACGGTTATTATCGCCTCTCGTGCATTCTCAAAAATATCTTTATATTTCTGTTCACTCTCCCGCAATGCCTCCTCAGCCTTTTTGCGTTCGGTGATGTCTTCTATTATCTCAATGAAGCCCGTCACTGCGCCATCCAGCCCAAAGCTTGGAAAGGCCTGGAGGCGGACTGGAATATGGCTGCCGTCATCACGGATACCTTCGGTCTCAATCTCCGCCGGTTGGCCGGTTTCCATTGCTTGTTTCCCTGGGCAATGAGAACATACTGACTCCCGTTTTTCGAATTCCCGAAAACATTCCTGATCGATAAACTTGTTGACAGGCTTGCGGAAAAATTTGCATATTGCATTGTTTACCATAAGTATTTTGTGGTTGCGATCTATCAGTGCGATCGCGATGTAAGCGTTTTCCATTATGGAGCGAGTCAAGTCCTTCAGTCTATCTGGTGTCTTTATGTTCTCGGCTGTATCATGGCTAACGGGCTCCAATTTCGCTTTACGTGAGCGCGGCTTTCCTGTTTGTTCAATTGGTTTTTGGTTTCTTTCCCCTGAACTCCGCATCCCTTATCTCCTGTGCATTAACTACCCCCGATTTTTATTTGTTTGATTTAAGTTGAATTAGTCTTTTTTCCGCGTTCTCTATCTCAACTGAGGCGATATGTCTATCCAGAAATTATATTATGTCGTTTTACAGACGCTTGTCAAATCTTATTTAACGGTAGGAATCGGAAAATTTATTACTTAGCCCCCATTTTTGCAAAGACCCTGATTTTACTTGTTTACGGCAAATTAAACTATCGTAAACAGCTTTGAGATAACAACTTAATCCTACATTGCGGTTGTCGGAATGATACACAGCATTCTAAGAACCGAATCGCCGGTATTTTTGAACTGATGTTGTTTATTGCCAGGCACAAATATCACGTATTCAGCGGAAAATGGGTGCTGCTGGCCTTGGTAAACAAAAATACCCTGGCCTTCAATGATAAAAACCTCGTGTTCATGAGGATGAGTGTGTAAGGGTGTAAATCCGCCGGGCTGCACTTCAAACAGTCTCATTGCAAAATTCTCTGCCCCATCGGCTTTGGAAATAAGCCATCTTATTGTTACGTCTTTCGCGCCATCGGTCTTGACCGGCGATTTACTGATATTACTGCTTTTTTCTATTTTCATTGCTTTTCCCTTTAGCTCTCCGTAAGGAGTCCCTAGGACTGCCACAGGTATAGCCGGAGGATTTCAGCCAAGTTTCCTGGCCAGAATTTCGGAAACTACCTTCGGATTGGCTCTGCCTTTTGTTTTTTGCATCACTTGGCCGAGCAGAAAGCCCTGAGCCTTTTTGCTTTTTTTGCCGCCGCTGGTGACGTCATTAACTGCCTGGGGATTTTCCGCAAGCACCTTGTCAACTATGGCCTCAAGCTCACCTGCATCGCTTTTCTGAATCAGGTTGAGCTTCTCAGCCAATACGTCCGGTCTGCTGCCGGTCTTCGCCATCTCCTGCATAATCGTGTTTGCTGCGGTTGCGCTTACGGTACCGGCATTAGTCATCTTCGCCAGTTCAGCTACGTTTTCGGTTGTTAGGCCCAGCTCCGTAAGGCTGCATCCAGCCTCATTGGCCAATTTCAGTCCGACTTGTGTGAGCAGGTTGCAAACTCGTTTAGGCTCGCCACCCGCAGCAACTGTTGCTTCGAAAAATTCTGCTGTCGAGCGCTCGGCAGTTAAAACGCCAGCATCATAATCACCTAATTCATACTCCTGGACATAACGCATCTGCTTTGCGAGCGGCAGCTCACACAACCAAGCCTTGATGCTCTCAAGCCACTCTTCTGTCAGCTCAACCGGCACAAGGTCTGGATCAGGGAAATATCTATAATCGTGTGCTTCCTCCTTTTCCCTTTGCAGCACGGTCACTTCATTGACGTCATCCCATCCACGCGTGGATTTAGTTCCTGGTTCCATAATTTTGCCGGTTTCCAAGAACTCGTCTAACTGCCTTGTTATTTCGTAATCAACGCTTCTTTCCAGCGCACGGAAGCTGTTGAGGTTTTTAATTTCGACTATGGGTGTTTTGTGCTCGATACCATCTTTGGTGACCACCAGATTGACATTCGGCTCAAAACGCATGTGACCCTTCTGCATATCCGCTTCGGAGACACCTAAGTATCTTACCATGCGCTGCAGTTCTACTGCCAATGCCCGCACTTCATCGGCACTATTCATATCCGGCTCAGTAACAATCTCCAAAAGTGGCGTGCCTGTTCTGTTCAAATCTACCTGCGAAAAATTGCCGGCTGTGTGCAAATTTTTACCGGCATCCTCCTCCAGATGTGCTCTGATTATTCTAATCTTTTTGGACTGTCCGGACTCAAGCAGGATTTCTATGTAACCATTCGAGCTGAGCGGTAAATCGTACTGGCTTATCTGATAATTCTTCGGCAAATCAGGATAATAATAGCTTTTTCTATCCCACTTAGTAAAAGTTGCTATTTTACAATTAAGGGCAAGACCCACCAGAATTGCATATTCTATTGCTTGCTTATTCATTACAGGCAGCACACCCGGCATACCAAGACAGACCGGGCAAACTCTGCTATTAGGTGCTTGGCCAAACTCCACCGCGCAACTGCAGAACATCTTGCTTTTGGTGCAGAGCTGAACGTGTGTCTCCAAACCGACAATAACTTTATACTGCAATTGAGTCATCTTTTATCCGTATAAATCCTAAATACGAAATAAAGATTTGGTAATTGGTTAAATGGTAACTGGTCCCTTAGGGACTGGTTAAATAATAAGTTCAATTACCGATTACCAGTTACCAATTTCCAATCACCAAATAATTGGTGGCTTTCGCTTGTGCCAATCTGTCTGGACCTCGAACATTCTCGCAATCCGCAATAATTTATCTTCGGCGAAAGCAGGGGCGAGTATTTGCAACCCGATTGGCAATCCTTTATCATCAAAACCCCCAGGGACACTGATACCTGGAATACCAGCTAAATTAACAGCTATGGTATAAATGTCGGAAAGATACATTGTCAGCGGATCGTTAATCTTCTCGCCGATTTTGAAAGCCGATGTAGGCGAGACCGGCATCATAATGCAGTTACACCTTTGAAAAGCCTTATCGAAGTCACCTCGTATTAAGTTCCTGACCTTAAGCGCCTTCAAATAATACGCATCGTAATAGCCGCTCGAAAGGGCATAAGTTCCAAGCATTATCCGCCTTTTAACCTCTTTGCCGAACGCTTCCGCACGTGACTTGGAATAGACTTCGATATAATCTTTTGGATTTTCTGTTCGATAGCCGTAATGTACACCGTCATATCGAGCTAAATTACTTGATGCCTCAGCGGTGGCTATTACATAATACGCAGCAATTGCATAATCCAGATGTGGCATATCAATTTCTATAATTTCGGCTCCGAGATTTCGGTAAACCTCTATTGCTTCACGTAGAGCCTTTTGTACCTGCTCGTCGGCGCCGGTAATAAACTGGGGTACAACTGCTATTGTAAGGTTCTCTATAGGTTCATCAAGTTTCTCAAGATAGTCACAGACGGGTGCAATCTTTTCATCAACGCTTGTGCTATCAGCCGGGTCATGACCTGCTATGATATTCATCATCAGTGCCGAATCTGTTACCGTGCGTGTTATTGGCCCGATCTGGTCGAGACTTGAGCCGTAGGCGACAAGCCCGAAACGTGAAACTCTGCCGTATGTCGGCTTTAGTCCCACAACCGAGCAGAAGCTGGCCGGTTGGCGGATTGAGCCGCCCGTGTCGGAACCAAGTGCAGCAAAACATAGTCTGGCTGCGACGGCAGAAGTGGAACCTCCGCTGCTGCCACCCGGCACACGGGTAGTGTCCCAGGGATTGACGGTCTGCTTTAGGCCGGAATTTTCGGTGCTTGAACCCATAGCAAATTCATCCAGGTTAGTTTTGCCTACGATGACCGCATCAACAGCAAGCAATTTCTCTACAACCGTCGCATTATAAGGAGCATGAAAATTTTCCAATATCTTTGAAGCGCAGGTAGTAGCACCAAAAATAGTGCACATATTGTCTTTAATGGCTATCGGCACACCGGCCAAAGGCCCTACCGGCTTACCGCTGGTAATTTTCTCGTCTACTTCGAGGGCCTTAGCCAATGCCTGCTTTTTGAATGTGCTGATATAGGCCCCGATAACCGGCTCAATTTGCCCTATCCGCTTAAAAGTTGCTTCGGTCGCCTCGACGCTGCTTATCTGACGGGCGGCGATTTTGTCACGCAATTCTTTTGCACTAAGCTCTTCCATTAGTATTAAATCGTATTAGTTTGTCTTCTTATTTTTGTGGTGTTTGAGAAACCAATCATAAAGCTCCGGATTATCGTATGTAGCGGTCCAGGAATCATGTGCTGCATCGGGATAAACCGTCAATTTAGCATTCCCTCCACGAACATTTATTGCATTGACCATTTCTTCGGATTTTACAGGTGGAACCACATTATCTTTCGCACCGTGAAAGGCCCACACAGGTACATTTTTGAACTTATCTGCCATATAACGTTCTCCACCGCCACAGATAGGGGCGATAGCAGCAAAACGTTCGGGGTAAGCAGCAGCCAAAGTCCATGTCCCATATCCGCCCATGCTTAGGCCGGTCAGATAAATCCTTTCCGTATCTACGTTGTATCGGCTTACGATGTCGTCTAAAAGGTTTATTAATATCTCACCTTTTTCAGTCCACCATTGGCCTTGTAGACATTGTGGAGAAACGACGATAAAGGGAAAGCCTTTTTTGTTTTCTACAATTTTGGGTGGGCCATGCTTTTTAACTAAATTCAAATCATTGCCGCGTTCACCTGCACCATGTAGAAATAGGATCATTGGCCATCGCTGCTGTTGTTTTTTCTCGTAATCTTCGGGCAGAAACAACAAATATTGACAGTTCAAAGTCTTGATTACTACCTTTTCAAATACCTGTGGATGCTGGCCGGTCGGCGGAGTCAGCTGAGGTGTCATCTTGGTTTGCTCTATCTGAGCATTACTAATAGCAAATAAGATGGCTATCGACACAAAAAGTACCGAGGAACTTGTTTTCATAGGTAATCACCTCCTGATCTTCTGCCGCTCGTGCTGCGTAGCGAAGTAGCCTACTTCGCTACTTCGCAGAGTAGCAGCTTTTATGCACCGGAACTGTCATCGAGTATTTTCGGCACCTTGAAAAACTCCCCATCTCGCTGTGGCGCATTTGCCAAAGTTTTTTCTGTTCCAAGCGACTCTTTAACACAATCCTGACGAAAAACATTGCTTATCGGCAGACAATGAGCCAGAGGCTCGACGCCTGTGGTATCCAGCTCGTTCATTTTTTCTACGTAGTCGAGGATAGCACTGAGCTGACCTGTAAATTCCTCGACCTCCGCCTCGGTCAATTCCAGACGAGATAGCTTGGCGACCTTTCTTACCTGCTCCTGGTCAATCTTTTTCCTCATTTTTTCAGAACCTTTTCACCCCGTGAGATAACCAGCTCACAGTCTTTTTTATTCCCATAAGGTTCTTATCTCACGGGGCAAACAAAAAAAGCGAGGCGAAACCCGCCCCGCTATAAGACGTTTTTAAAAAAAGGTTTTGTTCAAACAGCCTCTTTTTCCGCCGTAAGGTGTCCCTGACGGGAGGCGGGCTTGTACCTTCGCTTGGGTGGCTTTTGAACCAAGCCCATACGAATAGCTTTTGCGGAGACCTTAATTCGGCAGACCTTGCCATCTACAACAGCTCGAACCTTTTGTATATTGGGCTTGAACTTTCTCTTTGTAATGCCGGTAACTTTTCTTCCGACACCGCCAAGATACTTTGCCTTCCCACGCCGGGCAATACTTCTGCCAGCCACCGTTCGCTTACCGGTGAAATAACACACTCTGGACATTAAATACGCTCCTGTTCAGGTTAATTCTTAACATTCAGTAATAACGTTGTATTTTCACGCAAGTAAAAACGTAAATATATAGATTCGTATTAAAATTGCAAGTATAAACCATATTTCCGTACAAAAAGCGTTTTTTATATAAAAAAAGCACTTTTTCTTTTAGCAAAAGCTCAGCGTGCTGTCGCTTCTTTGCCTAACGGTCGATATAGCTTATAATGTTTAAAATGATAAACCCATCGCCGTACTCGTCTCGGCGTAGGCTCGCCGAGCCGAAGCGGGACCGGTGACGGCTAAACTTGAGCCTTTAGTAGTCGATTTTATCACAAGGCAGTATATGAACATTTTGGGAATATCGGCTTTTTATCACGATAGTGCGGCGGCACTTGTCCGCGACGGGGAAATTATCGCTGCAGCTCAGGAGGAACGATTCACCCGAAAAAAACATGACAGCAGATTCCCATCGAACGCGGTTGATTATTGCCTCCAGGCCGGTGAAATCACAGTTGACAAGCTTGATTACATTGTCTTTTATGAAAAGCCGCTTCTTAAGTTTGAAAGGCTGCTCGAGACTTATATTGCTTATGCACCGCGCGGTTTCAGACAATTTTTGATGAGTATGCCCTTATGGCTGCGTCATAAGCTGCATCTACCCAGGGAGATGGATAAGGCCTTAAATAATGATTACAAAGGACGCTACGTCTTTACCGAGCACCATGAATCTCATGCTGGCAGCGCTTTTTTCCCCTCTCCTTTTGATGAAGCCGCGATCCTCACTTTAGATGGAGTCGGAGAATGGGCGACAGGCAGCTTCGGCATCGGCAGAAGCAACAAAATCGAGCTGACACATGTGCTGCAGTTTCCTCATTCGCTCGGGCTACTTTACTCAGCTTTTACATATTTTACCGGCTTTCGCGTCAACTCCGGTGAGTATAAGATGATGGGCCTGGCACCGTACGGCGAGCCGAAATACTATGACCTTATATTAGAAAAGCTGATCGACCTGAAACAAGACGGCTCGTTCCATTTGAACATGTCTTATTTTCCATATTGTCATAAGACCGTAATGACAGATTCAAAATTTGAAAAGCTGTTCGGCGGCCCGCCACGCAGGCCCGAATCGCCTTTGACCCAACGGGAAATGGATATTGCCGCATCCATCCAGGCAGTCACTGAAGAGATAATGCTCCGCGCTACTAAGCATGTTCATTACTTAACCGGGCTGAAAAACCTCGTGTTAGCCGGTGGTGTAGCCCTGAATTGTGTTGGTAATGGCCGTATCCTGCGGGAAGGGCCATTCGAGAATATCTGGATTCAGCCGGCAGCAGGTGACGCCGGCGGCGCATTAGGGGCGGCGCTATTCGTATGGTATCAACTACTGAACAATGAACGGAAAGTCGATGGCCAGGATAAACAGCAGGCTTCTCTATTAGGACCTGCTTACAGCAGCGAGCAAATCCGCCAATTCCTGGATTCAGTTAATGCTAAATATCATACCTATGACGACCAGGAGAAGTTAATTGAGAATGTATCAGAGCTAATCAGCCAGGAAAAAGTCATCGGCTGGTTCCAGGGACGCATGGAATTCGGCCCCCGTGCTCTTGGAAGCCGAAGCATTATCGGCGACGCGCGAAGTGAAAAAATGCAGTCGATAATGAACCGCAAGATAAAATTCCGCGAGTCCTTCCGTCCCTTTGCCCCATGCGTTCTGAGAGAGAATGTGCAAGATTATTTTTATATGTCGGACAGCAAAGAAAGCCCCTATATGCTGCTGGTAGCTTACGTTCAAAACGATAAACGCTTGCCATTGAATACGCCGTTAGAGACACTTAAAGGTTTAGATAAACTTAAAGTAAAACGAAGCTGTGTACCCGCTATTACGCACGTAGATTATTCGGCACGCGTTCAGACTGTTGATGCCGAACGTCATCAGAAGCTGCACCGTCTGATGAGTAGGTTCAAGGAAATAACCGGCTGTCCGGTGATAATCAACACAAGTTTTAACATTCGTGGTGAACCTATTGTATGTTCTCCGGAGCACGCATATAGATGTTTTATGGCTACGAATATGGATGTTTTGGTTATGGAAAACCATTTACTTTATAAACAAGAACAACCACAGGCGACTCAGCACGAAGTGGATGAATATATGGCCCAATTCAATCTGGATTGATTCGCTTTGGGAAAGGACAAAAAACTAAAATGTCATTAGTCGAGATTAAATGGCAACCTAATCGCAAAGAGCTTCGCAATTTTGGCGTTATCGCCTTGATTGCATCTGTTATTATTTCGTTATTGCTTTGCTGGCTTAGAGGTCTTGGGATTCAGTGGATTATAATTATTTGTAGTATTGGTTTTATTATATTTCTGAGCAGTATAATTTCTGCCGGGTTGACCAGGATAATTTATGTTGGTTTAATTCTGGTAACGCTGCCGATTGGTTGGATGGTGAGCTTTATATTACTGGCGATATTTTATTTTCTTATCCTTATGCCGATCGGGCTTATTTTTCGTGTGATGGGTCGTGACTTGCTGTGCCGCAAATTTGATTCAACTGCTGAAAGTTATTGGCTCCCCCGACACCCACCGGACGGCAACGAACGATATTTTCATCAATTTTAATGAAACTGGAGACTACGAATGGCTAAAAAGCCCCGAAAGAAAAAATCCAGTGACTTCGAGAAAGCTGCCCAGGAAAAGCGTCCGTCCTTGCTTTCTGAGTTCTGGTTTTTTCTCAGACACAACAAAAAGTGGTGGCTGCTGCCAATACTGATTGTACTGCTGCTTTTGAGTTTACTGATACTGCTGGGCGGTACGGCGATAGCACCGTTTATATATCCACTTTTTTAAGGTGAAAAACTCCCAAATACATTTGGTGGCTAAACATTTAGCACCGCAATCCTTCAACCCGGCTCAGGGCGGATTTATTGCGGGCTTTGAGAGGAATCTTTCAACATAGCTTCCAGTACTTTACGTGCCTCGAGGGAATTAGGATCTAACTCAAGGGTAATATAAAGCTCTTTGACTGCTGCGTCTCTATGCCCCTGCTTATGTAAAAGAAGACCAAGACTGAAATGCAGAAGGGAACTGTCTGGTATAAACACCAGGCCCTTGCGACATATTTCGGCTGCTTCGTTAATCTTACCCTGCTGATAAAGTACCTCGGCTAAACTGTTGTATGCGACGACGGAATCTGGCCAGAATCTTGTTGCTTTAGAATAGTGTTTTTCGGCCTTTTTGATTTTGTTCTGCTTCTGGTAGGCCCATCCGAGATTATAATGTGCGTCGCCACAGGTGGGCTTTATTCGTATTGCAGTTCGATAGTGAGCGATAGCAGCTTCAAGGTTGCCTGTCGCTCTAAATACTGAGCCCAATGTGTTGTACATCACGTAGGAATGTGGTATGGATCTCTGTACCAACCGAAACTGTTCGGCTGCGGTCTTGTAGTCTTTCAAATCTTCGGCCAGAAGCCTGCCGTATTTCCATCTCAGGTACAAATCCTGCGGGGCGTTTTGAATTGCCTGGTGATACTGGACAGCCGTCTTTTCGAGCGCCTCTGGAGTGATATTAGCCTTGAGGTTCTTGTGCTTTTGCTCCATTATTCTGACTCGCTCTCTGTGATATAGTTGATTAGTAAACGGCGGTTTCCTAATAAATCTTTTGAGAACCTCATCAGAAATCACGTATTGGTCCCACTCTGTATAAGCCAAACGTTGGGCACACTCGTCCTGCGTTAAGAGTAAAGAGTTATCGGCTCGATGAACTGTCACCCGCTGTGGAAGCAGCTCTTCTACCTTCTCAAGTATGGTCTTAGCCAGCAGATAGTTTCCTTTGAAATTCAAATGCACATGCTCATAGAACAGTTCACAACCGGCAGTTCCATGGGGGCTGTTCCTTTCGAATGTCTTAACAGCATCCGCCAGGTAGACATCTTTGCCAGTCCAGGAATCCGCCACACGGCGAATGATTTCATTGATTTGTCGGTCGGCTCTGAACCGCAATGTATCCAGCTCACGTGCTTGTATGTACCTTTGCTTTGCAGCATCATGGTTTCCCAGGGCCCAATAGCAACGGCCTAAGCGAAACTGAAGGTCTGCATAAGAGCCATCTATCTCAGTAGCCGCCAGATAGCATTCCACCGCCTCGGCATATCTGCCTGCAGATTCATACTCCACTGCTTGGGCGTATAAATTATCCCACTTTGCCTTGTCTTGCTCGGTTAAACCCGGCTGATGCAACGACGCAAACGGCGGATTGTCTTTAAGATTACTGCCCACAGTAGAGACAATTATCTTCGCTCCAGAGCTGCGGCCAATCTGCACAATATCTTCCAGATTCCTTTGGAAATGACGATAGACTGTCTTCAAATGCTGATCATCAGCACGTATCTGCTTCTCGAGGAACATCTCTAATCCCCGCCAGGCCGTTGGTCTACCTCTTTGGACAGCTACCCATTCGGTAAGACTCGTTAGCAGTTGTCCCAACCTCGTAGCCCTAACAGCAATGCCCATGCGGATAACAGACAAACTCGGCGAAAGTGGCGCAAAGACTGTACCTGCTCCGTATGGGCCGGTTACTTCATTGTTACCGAGGTATACAATGAACAGATCAGCCTCGTGCTGCGCACAATCTTTTGCTATTTCTACGACTACATGAGAATTTATCGCTGCTGTCGCGGCTGTGATAACTTCAAAATTTATCCCCGGATACTCATCCTGCAACATTATCTGCAGGACACGCCCAAAGCAAAAGGCTCCGTCAGGCTCACCTTGAGCTGCGGATGCGCCTAAGACAAAGATTCGATAAGCATCTTCTGATTTATCCGCAGAAATTCTAAATGGACTAAATTCTCGGGCAATTTCTTTCGGAAAAAATCGCCAGCAGAACTTGACGTTGTCACAATAAAACACCCTGCCGTTCTCCTCCCACCTGATCATCGCACCAGCAGGAGAGCCGTAACCGGCTATGCGCAGCCCCAGCTCCAGCAGCAACAATAGCAAAGCTGGAATAACGGTAAGAGAAATAAGGCGAAACAGCCAGAGACGCCAGCCGGTTATTCGCTTCTGTGGTAATTCTCTGATATCTTCGCGTTTGTCTCGATCCTTAGAAGTTGTGGACACAATCGTTTTGCCCGCTGACCAGTGCTTTCTGGTTTTGTGCCGTTTGATGTTACTTTTAGAATACCTTTTAGATTCTTTTCTCTGCCTGGCACACATTTGGGATACTTTCAATCATGTTCTTTCAGGATAGCCCTTAGTGCTCTACGTGTCTTGACTGAATTAGGGTCTATCTGTAAAGCGGCCCGAAGCTCCTTTATAGCCTCGTCTCTGCGTCCTTGCTTTTCCAGCATAAGGCCCAGATTGTAATGCAGATTTAAATTTTCCGGCACAAATATCAAGCCGTTGTGATACGTTTCCACTGCCTCTCTAACTTTGCCCTGCTGGAACAGCACTACTGCCAAATTATTATAAGCCTGGGCAAAGTCCGGCTTGAATCGAATCGTTTTAGAATAATGTTCAATAGATTTTTCGTACTCTCCCTGAAGTTGGTACGCCAATCCTAAATTATAATACGCATCGGCATAGATGGGTTTGATTCGTATTGCCTCCAAATTATGGGCGATAGCTGCATCTAAGTTTCCCTGTTTGCCGGAGAAAAGACCTAATTTGGCATACGCCTCATAACGATGCGGCACGAAATTCAGAACAAAACGGTACTGCTCAGCAGCAGCGTTATAGTTACCTAACTCTTCCAATAATTCGCCGTATTTCCAATGCAACCACCAGTCCGATTGGTTTTGCTCAATCGCCCATCGATATTGAGCTTCAACTTCATTAAAAACCTCCGGAGAAAGACAATCTTTAAGAGCTTTGAGTTTTTGCTCCATTTGACCGACCCGTTGTTTATGGTATAGCTGGTTAGTAAACGGTGCTTGCTTTATATAGCCATTTAGAACTTCGTTGGCAATCTTATATCGGTCCCAATCTGTGCATGCTAAGTATTGCTCACATTCCCTCTCGGTAGGCAATTGTTGTTCTGCCTTGTAACGGTTTATCCGCTCCGGAAGTATCTCTTCGGCCTGCTCGAAAATTGCTCTGGCCAGAAGATAAGTGCCGGTGAAATTCATGTGTACATGCTCATAAAAGAGCTCCTCACCAGGAGTTTCGTATGGGCTGTTCTTTTCAAAAACCTTGACGGCGTCCACAAAATAGATGCCTTCTGTTGTTTTTTTGTCGGCTATTTCACAAATAATCCGATTTATCCGTGTGTCGGCTCGAAACCTAAGTGTATCTAAGTCACGCGCTCGGACAAATCTCTTTTTGGCCTTATCATATTCGCCCATTGCCCAGAAACAACGGCCAAGACGAAACTGTAGGTCTGCGTAGCGGTCATCAATTTCAGCGGCTTCTAAGTACCGTTTCACTGCCTCGGCATAATCACCGTTTGATTCGTATCCCGTCCCATGTTGGTAAATCTCTTCCCAGTTTTTCAGATCTGTCTTGTTTAATTCCATCCTATGCAGTGAAGCAAAGGGCGGTGAGTCTTTCAGGTTACTGCCTACAGTACAAAAGATTATCCCGGTGTTGCTTTTACGGGCAAAGTGGCTGATATCTTCAAGGTTTCTTCGGAAATGTTGGTAAACGATTTCCAAGTGTGGGTCATCGGCTGGTATTTGCTTTTCGAGAAACATCTCCAGCCCGCGCCAAATCTTCGGAATGTCCTTTTTAGTACTTACCACCCCCAACAAATTTGTTAGTACCTGCCCTATCTTCGTGGCTTTAAGGGCCATGTCGAAACGAATGAAAGATAACTTGGCCGAAAGTGGCGCGAAAATGGTGCCTGCCCCGTATGGGCCGACCACTTCGTTGTTGCCTAAGTATACAATAAATAAGTCGCCGCTGTGATGGGCACAATCTTTTGCGATCTCTAAAACCACATGGGAATTGATAGCCGGCATCGCGGTGGTAATAATCTCGAATTTTGCCTGTGGGTATCGTTGACGGAGCATAACCTGTAGAATTCGTCCGAAACAAAAAGCTCCGTCCGGCGTACCTGCCGCGGCGGAAGCGCCCATCACAAAGACACGATATGTGTTATTTGATTTATCCGCAGGAAAAGCAAACGGGCTGGCTTCTCGGGCGATGTTAGGAGGAAAGAACCGCCAGGCAAATTTGGTATTATAACAGTAAGACGCCGTGGTGTTTACTTTGCATTTGATGGTTGTGGTTGTAGGAAATCCGTAGCCGACCACGCGTAAGGTAATCTCAAACAGTAAGAAAAGAAAAGCTGGGATAATAGTAAGAGCAATAATGCGAAACAGCCAAAGCCGGCCCGCCGTACACCTGCCCGACGACCCGTCCGCCGGAAGCCTCTGGAGGGCGGGACTCTCTGGGTAGGCGGCCCGGCGGCTGCTTACCTGCCCCCGCGCCTTCTTGTCGAAGACTAGAGCGGGGGGGCGGCGGGTCGACCCGCCTGCCCATAGTATCTTGAGAAAGGTAAGTATTTTGCGAAGGATGGTACGTCGGGCAGGTTTACGCGATTCATCTTTAATCCCGACTTTTCGGGACTTGGCGTTTCTTCTCTTAGGAGGCGTCTGCCGTGAGGTATCCTGTGGATTACGTTTCATTTTTTTGCTTTCTTTTGGTGAGCCTGTCGAACCATTATTTAAATCCTGCCCGACGTACACTTTGGGTAGGCGGGCTTTTTCAGGTACGCGATTTCTGTTTTGGTCAGTGTCCTGAATTTTCCTATACCAAGACCCCGTGCGGTTAGATTGCCGATGCGCGTTCTCTTAAGCGATTTCACGGCTCCAGACACTTTAGCTAACATTCTACGGACCTGGCGGTTAAGGCCTTGTCGAATTGTAATTTCAATCAATGATTCTTTGCGGCTGCGATTTAATATTTTTACAGATGCCCTGGCGGTTTTACCTCCTGCCCGCCGAACTCTCTGCGCCGTAAGGTGTCCCCTAAGGGAGGCAGGTGGGTCAGCCAGCCAAATACCTTTCTTTATCTTTTCCACCGCCTCACTGCTGATTTGCCCTTTGACTCTGGCTACGTATGTTTTAGGCACTTCATATCTTGGATGCGTTAACTTATTTGCCAGCTCGTTGTCATTAGTAAGGACAATTATTCCTGTTGTATCAGCGTCGAGTCTGCCTACACAGAAGATGCGTTCACGGGCGGGGATAAAATCTATTGCTTTTTTCCTGCCCAGGGGGTCCGAGCTGGTACAAATAACGCCTTTGGGCTTATTAAAAAGGAAATACACTTTTTTTACCTGTGGCAGAGATGCCGTCTGAATCTTTTTGCCGTTTACAGTTATGATATCTTCCTGTGTATCGACAAAAACCGGCAGCTCATTTACTATTCTTTTATTTACCTCAACTGTTCCGCTGAGTATAAGCTGCTCACACTTTCTGCGAGAGCCGATGCCGGCCGCAGCCAAAACCTTTTGTAATCTTTGCTTAGTCATTTCATATTCAATTTTTGATTTGTGCGAAAAAGTCCTCGCGACAACCTTGTACTGAGCTTGCCGAACGTATTGATGGTTATGACACAGCCTGTTTAGCAGGGGATAAATTTGTCATTCTCCGTAAGCACCGTAAGGCGTCCCTTGCGGGAGAGTCCCTAGGACTGCGTAGTATCCGTTCTCCGTCCCTAAGGGACTGCGAAGGATGAATATATTACTAAGGACGAATTCATCCTTCGTAGTACTACGGAGAATGGACCTCCCCTTAGGGGTGATGCAGGCCCTCAATTCAATATTATGCGCAATTTTTAACTTTAATTGATATGTCTGCTGAACACGGCTTAGTAAAACTGCACTATCTTTCTTCTGCGGTTCGACAGGCTCACCGCCCTTAGCGTAGTCGAAGAGCTGTCAGTTATTGTCTGTCCAGCCCGTCCTGAGCCGGGTCGAAGGACATGTTTTGGAGTATAAACGTAAAGCTTCTAGTGCCAATCCGTCGAAGAGGGCTGAACCTGGTTATGCTTCCGGCTCTGATCCACCTTTGGAAGATTGATCTTCAGACTCCTGCCCGCCGGATTCTCTGGGCAGGCGGGTTGGCTCTGACTCTATTTTTCCTTCTGATTCAGTTATCGCCTGCCCTGAGCTTGTCGAAGGGGTAGGCTCAACTCTCTGTAAGGAGTCCCTATGACTGCCTTGCTCGGATGCGCCGTTACCTGTGGCAGAGCCAGGCGAGGTGTGGTTTACGTAAACGTCCTCTAAGCCGGTTCCGTCAACTGCCTTGCGCATAAGTGAATAGATTATAGTATTGGCGGAAAAATAAAAACTAACAAGGAAGGCGACTACTAATACGACGACAGCTAATAGTAATAGATATACCAGAAAGGCCGCGAATGATTCCAATCCGGTAAGTGCTGCCCAATTTGGCCGAACAACCAGTTTCGTAAATGTTGGAGCATCCTGCCAAATCGCTGTAAGCTTGCTATTGTCACCCAAGATGCCTAATTGCAAAAACCAGCGGGTAATCCAAAGCAGCAAAAAGGCAAAAAATCGAACAAAAATGTAACAAATCGCTCCATAGACCGCGGCTACGGCGGTATAAAATGCCATTCTCCATGGTTTTGCAAAGATATAACTGAAAGAACGGCTTATCGCGTCAAAACAATCTGAATCGTCGTACGCCACTGCTGGAAACATCAGGTTAAATCCCGCAACCGCACCGATTAAGACAACTGTAATCAACCCGCTGGCAATCAGAGCTAATACCATAAAAATAACCATTATAGCCTTGCCTATCCCCAGGGGAATGTTACCTACCAGTCCTAAAAGAAATATGAAGAAACCGATGAAGATAATTATCCCTAACGGTGCCAAAGGTGCTGTGAAGAAACTGGTGAATTTTTTTGTGCTAAAGCGAAGTGCCTCGGTCAAACCTGGTTTTTCTCCTTGCGCAAACTGTAGCGCCGCAATTCGGCAGATAGCACCGCTGGCCAAGGAAATAACAATAAGCTTTATCGCAAAAAAGATAAGACAATAAATGTAATGCTCTTTAAAAGTCTGCCCAACTGTTGTGAAAAAACTGGTGATATTTTGGGCTACACCAAGTATGTTTAACGCGAATAATGATTCTAACGCACCATGAAATCCCACCGAGGCGGAATTCCAGAGTATGGAAAATACGGCGGCTTCGTCTTGTGAGCCTGAACCAGCCGTGAAGATAACGTCCATTAGGCAACCGGCTAGGTATATAACCGTCACTGCCAGGAAAGCTATCATCAATTTACTTGGTTGAATGGCCATTCGGAAAGTTTGGAACACCTTTGGGAAAAGCAAACTGTTAAGAAGATTTGATGGTTCTTTTTCATTCACCATTTTGCTTCCTTTCAGAAAGATTACTTTTTCGCTGATTTAAGGGATAATGGATTTTAGTATTTATAGCTTATTATCAATCGGTTTCAAGAGTTTTTATAATATTTTATTCTCAAATGTTGTATTTAACGCTCATCGGAAGTACTTTGTAAAGAGCTATCCAGAGGCTTGATAGGCTCTTGTAATTGAGGTTCGGAAATTATCTTATACTCGGCATTCAGCCAAATACCCAAATCTACCAGTTTGCATCGTCGGGAGCAAAAAGGAAAGAATGTTGCTGTTTCGAATTGTGCCTGCGGTGGTGCTATAACAATTTTATTACAGATTGGACATCTCCGTTTCATGCTGAAATATTACTATCGCTTTGAGCGTAAAACAAGATGCAATTAATATGCTCTAATTTGCATATATTTACTGTTTCCCCCAGTTATTCTTCCTCTCGGGCAATACCTTGCTCTAACATTCGAGCGTATTCAACGCGATATCTGGCCCAGGGCTGAGCTTCAAGTCGAGCTTTTAGTATCGGTTTGCCTGTACCCTCGCACACACCGTAAGTCCCATTCTCTATTCGCTGCAGTGCATCATCGATCTCATGCAATAGCTTCCTTTCGCTATCCATCAATCCCAAAACAAATTCCTGCTCATAGTTATCGGTTCCGAGATCAGCCATGTGTATCGGCATGCTTGAGAGATCTCCGCTTGCATCCAGCCGGGATTTTTTCAAGGCTTCATCCTCGATTTCATTTACGTTTTTAAGGATTTCCCTGCGCTTCTCCAAAAGCAGTTGCTTAAAGTATTCAATAGTTGCAGCAGCCAAGCGAGAAGTTTTTGTCCGGCTTGAGCTTGTTTTTCGTTTAGACACCTTTTTACGTTTTTGTGCCACTTTTTTGTTTACCTAACCTACTGGTATATACACTAAATACAGTATTATAACATTTAATGATAGATAATGTACAACACTTCTTTTTTCATCCAAAATAATTACATTTTACCGACCAAGTTTGATAATTATGTCCAAAATCGTACAGTTGAACTTGTCTTTTATCGTAAGTTATTGAAACATAAGTAGTTAATCACAAGAATTAAGGGATTATTTGGGCTGATTACTATTTGGTTTACCGCTGATTTGGGAGATGTCTTTTGCAAATTTACCCAAAGGCAGGTAGAATTTTTCCTGTCCGACTTTGCCTACAAAAGTCCTAATGCCGAAGGCTCTTTCTATTTGTTCCGGGGAGAATACATCCTTGGTACTGCCGATATAGTAATTGCGTTCCGTTTGGATGCTGCTTGACTGCTTGCTAAGAAGCAAAGTCTCATCACAATATTGTGCCGCCAGATTAATATCGTGAGTTATAGCTACGATTGTCTTGCCTTTTTCAAGTTGTGCCGCCTTAAGTAAATCGTGTATTTTAACCTGATGCTTCAGGTCGAGGAAGCTGGTCGGTTCGTCTAAGAGCAAAACAGGAGTGTCTTGAGCAAGCGCCCTTGCGATAAAAACTCGTTGCCGTTCGCCGCCGCTCAGATTTCTGAGCGGCCGCAGTGCAAACTGGGCTGTATCAGTTGCTTGGAGTGCTTCATTGACTATTCGTTTGTCAGCCTGGCCCTCAAATCCAAATTTATTAAAATAGGGAGTTCTTGCCATTAAAACCGTTTCGAATACTGAGAAACCGAATACTGGAGTTAATTCCTGCCGTACGACTGCCACTTTTTTGGCGAGGGCTTCGGTTTTGTATGATTCTATCGCTTTTGAGTCAATCCTTATGATGCCTGAGCTGGGTCTTAGCATTCCGCACATCAGGTTAAGAAGTGTGCTCTTACCTGCCCCGTTTGGCCCGGCTATCACCAAAAATGTTCCCGGTTTGACTTCAAAGCTAATATTTTTCAGAATCGTGCTTTTTGGAGTATAGCCAAAACTTAGATTCTCAATTTCTATAATACCACTCATCCCAACCAGCCTACTTTTTTGCTAAATTTAACCAGAAGAACTAAGAAAAAAGGTCCACCAACCATGGCAGTTACTACACCCACCGGTAGCTGCGCCGGTGCGATGATAACACGTGCCAGTGTATCAGCAGCCACCAAAAATATTGCACCGATAATGCTGCTTAATGGGAATAACTGGCGATGGTCCGGCCCGAACACCAACCGAACTGCGTGTGGTACAACCAGTCCTACAAAACCTATTAGTCCGCTCAAGCTGACCGCAACAGCGGTCATAAATGCTGCAACTGCAAAGGCAATTGTGTGGATTCTGGCCGTGTTCACGCCGATACTTTTGGCGTCTTCGGCGCTGAAGCTAATGACATTTAACTGTGGGCTTATGTTAAATAATATCAAAATCCCTGCCAAAATGCATCCGGCTCCCATCCACAGTACGAAAAAATCTTCTTCTATCATATTGCCCATCAGCCAAAATATAGTCGCATGTATTTCCCGGCTTTTAGCTACCGACGTAAGAAACATAATTACCGCTGAAAAGAAGGCATTTACCACGACTCCTGCAAGAAGCAGCCCGGTGACGTGGAATTTTCCTGTCAGTCGGCTGATAAACCATACCAGCCAGACGGTTCCAAGTGCCCCTGCAAATGCAAAAAGTGCTATCGGTGACCGTCCCCATAGCGTCCAGTTGATGCCACTAATAACAGCGATAACGGCTCCTAAGCCGGCTCCACTCGATATGCCAAGTATGTACGGATCGGCAAGAGGATTCCGTAAAAGAGCCTGAAAAACAAGACCCGAACTTGCTAAAGCTGCTCCGACAATGGCGGCAAGAATAATTCGGGGCACCCGTACCTTGACAAAAATCTCGTAGTCGGGATTTACAACAGCCTGTTTCGAAGCCCCACGAAATACTTCTTTCATTGAAATGCTTTCGGTGCCAATCAGTGAGCACACCAACATTACTAACACCAGCACTATTGCCGCTGAAACGATTTTTATGATTAACTTTCTTGGTGTCAATAGTTCCTTCATCGCTTTAGTTTGCAAAAAGCTCCGGCCTTAAGCACCGGGCGATAGTTTCGGTTCCTTCATATAATCGCGGCCCAAGCCGTGAGACAGTATCACCATCAATGACGTAGATTCGTTTGTTTGTCACAGCAGGGATGTTTTTAAATCTGAGCCAATATTCAAGCGCAGAGGATTGCTGTCCGGCCAAGTTTTTTGGGTTCATAGCCGGTTCAATTATTACGTCAGGATTACAGGCAATGACCTGCTCGGCCCCGATAGGTGGATATTGATGTAACGTTGGCCCTATGGCGTTTTCACCACCTGCCAGCTCAATCAACTCGTTAATAAATGTATCTCTACCTGCCACACGTAAAGGTTCTCTTTGAACTACCCAAAGTACCCTGATTTTAGCTTTCGTACCAACTAACGCTGAGAGCTTATCCAGCTTTTCCGAGATGTCACCCACAAGTTTATTGGCTTCAGATTGCTTGCCAGTATAAGTACCAATTATTCGAATTGCCTCAAAAAGCTCACTTACTTTTTCAATGTTCAGTGTCAGACTTTTATAGCCGATGCGTTTTAATCGCTCAGCAAGATTTCGTTGTTGGGTAAATCCAAGCGTAATTACGAGGTCCGGCTTAGCTGCTATCGCCGCTTCGATATTTGGCTGCCAGAAGGTACCTGCCTTTGGTTTTTTTGTTGCTTCCGGAGGATAATCGCTATCAAGCGTCACGCCGACAATTTTGTCGCCCAATCCAAGCGCAAAAAGTATCTCCGTCAGATTCGGAGCCATAGATATGATTCTGTCTACCTGATTCGGCAGGGGGGTGGCGCTATAGTTTTGGTCCTGTTGAAAGCCGAAGATTGCAAGTCCTGCAGCAGACCAAAATAGGATGATTAGAAACAGCAACAACCACTTGTTCATTAGGTTCTCTTAAACTGTTTTTCCAGGTCGCTTAATGAAAATTTTATAGTAGTAGGTCTGCCATGGGGACACCGGCCTGCGCATTCAATGTGCTGCCTGTCTGCGAGCAGTTGTATTATTTCACTGTCACTTAACCTTTGGCCAGCCTTTATGGCTGCCTTGCATGCAGCCATATTCAAGATTTCGTCAAGTAATCTGTCCGGGTCAAGGCCAACACCTTTATCGGTCAGCAAATCAATTAAATCACGGACAAAATCGATTGCCTCTGCTCTTGCCAGCAGGGTAGGAAACGCTTGTATAGCGTAAATCCGCGGACCAAACGGTACAAGCTCAATCCCTAATTTATCAATCAGTTCGGCATTCTTTTTGATCGCATCGGCTTCAGCATCTGTAATCTCGAGACTTTCAGGTATCAGTAGTCTCTGAGATTCGAGTTTGTTGTTTCGTATTCGGTTACTTAGTTTCTCATATAATATCCGTTCGTGAAGGGCGTGCTGGTCGATGATGATAAATCCATCATCAGTTTGTTCGACGATGTAGCTGTCATGTATTTGCAGGAATTTTGTTTCTAACGAGCCGATTTGTGCGGGTGAATAAGCCTGGGTTTCAGTTGTTTGTATGTCAGCAGTGTGTTGTCTGCTGTAGTAATCCATTATTGCCGAGCCGGTCTGCTGTTGCGTCTGGATAGGTTTGTGTCTTCTAAAAAATTCGGCCATCGCATCCGTAATTGTTTGGCTTCTATGGCTTGTTCCCAGTCTATGTTTTGCTTGGGCTGGAATCGGCAACTTCGCGCGTGTGTGAAATTCTGTTCCCAGGAGTTTTTCCCTAAGACAGCCAAGTATCTGGGAGTGAACGAGGTTGGCATTATAAAAGCGCACTTCGATTTTGGTGGGATGAACATTGACATCGTAGTCTTCATAAGGCATCTGAATAAACAGAAAGGCAATGGGGAACCTATCCGGCTCCAAAATTCCACGATAGGCTTCTTTAATCGCGTGCGAGATAAATTTGTCACGGATGAATCGCCCGTTTAGAAATACGTATTGAAATTTGTTGTTTGTTTTTGAGATATTCGGTGTGCCTAACAAAGCAAAAATATGTATTCCTTTTTCATCGCTTTCAGTTTCAATCAGGTTTTCAGATATCTCAGATGAGAACAATTCGGCTATGCGCCGGCGAAAACTCTCTTTGCCGGAAAGGCGATAAACCTCTCTGTTATTATGTATAAGCGTCATATCCAGATTTTTTTTTGCAAGCGCGATGCGTTTGAATTGCTCGGTGATATGTTCCATTTCAGTGTTAACAGTTCTTAAGAATTTGCGTCTCGCAGGCAGCTTATAGAAAAGGTCTCTGACCTGGATAGTTGTGCCGAAATCTGCGCTGGCCGGGCTGATACTGCTTTTACTTCCACAATCAATCTCAATGCAGTTGGCTCCGGCCGAATCTTTTGCTCGGCTAACTGCTTTGATTTGTGCCACCGAGGCGATACTTGCTAATGCCTCGCCTCTAAAGCCGAGCGTTGATATGCTGTGCAAATCTTTACTGGTTTTGATTTTGCTTGTAGTGTGTGGCTCAAATGCCTTGGCTAAGTCTTCAGCGTCCATTCCGTAGCCGTTGTCGCTGACCGACATTAACTTTCGGCCTCCGTCTTCGATGGAAACGGTTATTTTTGTTGCTCCGGCATCAATGCTGTTTTCCATCAATTCCTTGACCACGCTGGCAGGCCGTTCGATTACCTCACCTGCCGCAATCATATTTATCATATTCTGGTCAAGGACGACTATTTGTCCCATTGTTCTATCCCACCCCCAAAAAGTGAAATCGTATATCGAACTTCGATATTTAAAATTCCTTGTTCGATATTCATTATTCTAATAGGCTCTGGCCGGTCATTTCCTTCGGCTTCGGTATGCCCATCATATCTAAGAGAGTAGGTCCTATGTCGGCTAATCTTCCACCTTCTCGAAGCTTTTTATCTTTATAACGTTCATCGAATACAACCAAAGGCACATCACCAATGGTATGGGCCGTATGTGGGTCATCCGGGCCTTGGTCTATCATCTTTTCAAAGTTGCCGTGGTCTGCTGTGACTATTGCTGCTCCGCCCATGCTTTTGACTTTATTTAGGATTTTGCCGACGCATTCATCGACTGTCTCTGCTGCCTTAATCGCTGCAGAAAGTATGCCGGTATGGCCGACCATATCCGGGTTGGCAAAGTTGACCACCACTACATCATATTTATTTGAGTCAAGCCTTTCCATAACGACATCGGTAACCTCATATGCACTCATCTCAGGTTTTAAATCGTACGTTTTTACTCGTGGCGACGGCACAATTTGTCTGTCTTCGCCGCGAAACGGCTTTTCGGTGTAGTCATTAAAGAAAAAAGTGATGTGAGCGTATTTTTCTGTCTCCGCGCAGCGGAATTGCTTAAGTCCCAAAGAGCTCCAATATGCACCTAAAATGTTTTTCATTTTCGGAGGTTTCGGAAATGCAACCGGCGCAGGTATGGTTGCATCGTATTCCGTCATACAAACGTAATATATATTAGGTTTGCTTGTTCGTGGAAACTCTTTGAAGTCCGGTTCAACAAATGCCCGAGTAATTTCACGCGGCCTGTCACCTCGGAAATTGAAAAATATTACACCATCACTGTCACTGACAGTAGCTATCGGCTCATTATCACTATTTACAATGCAGGTTGGCTCGATAAATTCATCGGTGACACCTTTTTCGTAACTTTTGGCTATCGCTTCTATCGCACTGGCTGCTTTTAATCCCTTGCCGATTCGAATGCACTCGTAAGCCTTTTGCACGCGGTCCCATCGGCTGTCACGGTCCATCGCATAGAATCTTCCGGAAACACTTGCAATCTTTCCTACTCCTATTTCTTTAGCTTTTGCTTCTATTTGCTCTACATATCCTGCTCCGCTATCAGGGGGTGAATCTCGGCCATCGGTGAAGGCGTGGATAAAAACTTCTTCTACGTTGTTTCTTTTTGCCAGCTCCAGCAGCCCATACAAGTGGTCCAAAAGTGAGTGTACACCGATGTCACTGCATAGGCCCATGACATGTATTTTGCTATTATGGTTTTTTATAAATTTGACTAAATTCAGGAACTCCTTATTTTCGAAAAATGAACCATCCCGAACTGCTTTGCTTATTCTTACCGATTCCTGCGGAACGATTCTGCCGGCTCCGATATTTTGATGGCCGACCTCGCTATTACCCATTGTCCCATCAGGAAGGCCGACGTCTTCTCCGCTGGTATGGATAAGGCAATTTGGATATTCTGCCATCAGCATATCGTCTACAGGTGTGTTAGCGCGTTTGATAGTATTATACTCATCCTCCGCTGGATTAGGATTGTAGCCCCATCCGTCGCGAATAATCAGCACATAAGGTTTCTTTTCCAAAATCACTTTTTGTGTCGTCATAAGGTAAAAAACCTTTCAAGCAAAAACAACACAGACGAGGCGCTGCCTCGTCTAAACCTTATATCATAATCGAATTAAGGAGATATGATATAAAGTTGCGTTAGGTATGTCAAACATTTAGAAGGTGCGCGATGATGCTGTGCTGCTAAAAGTTTTTGACAGCTATAGTTACAATGGTATAATTTTTGGGCGATTAGACTGTATATAATTATTTGGGACAATAGTCACAATACTGCTTGTATGTCGAAAAGTATGCTTATGACTGGTAGAAAGAATAGGGCTGTTTTTGTTTTGTTAAACATAACAATTGTGAGCCTGTTTTTTTCTATTGGATGTCATAAGGAACAGCAGAAGGTTGATCTGTATGTTGACGCTGTGATGTTCAGTGAGCTCGACAAATATGAAATGGCCATCGAAAAGCTAAATGAGTTAGTAAAATCAGACAAGCGTTTCCCGGAGGCCTATTCCTTACTTGGTCGGATGTATGAAAAAAAACATGATTATGAAAAAAGCGCTGCTTCTTACAAGAAAGCAATAGAGCTTAATCCCTGGTCTTTCGAAGATTGTTTCAACCTGGGCAGAGTTTATCAGAGCACAAAAAAATTTGCACAGGCTGCTGATGCTTATAGTAGAGCCTGTGAGTTAAAACCAGATCACTTAGAGGTGCATATAAATGCTGCCAAGTGTTTCTATGAGCTTGGAGACTACGACAAGGCTTTAAGCTACGGACGGCGTGCCGAACAAATTGGGCCAAATGAAAGTGAAGTCCATGAAGTGCTCGCCGTTATTTATGAGCTGCAAAAAGACTATGGCCGGGCAATTGAATCGTACAAACAGGCGCTATCGATAGATGCTGACAATTCAAAGATTATAGCCTCGTTGGCAGGATTATATCTAACAACCGAACGGTACGACAGTGCAAAAGATTTGTTCATCTCGTTGATACAGATTAATCCTAAGGATGTCGTAGCCTATCGACACCTTGCTTATTGTTATCTGAGGCTTAATGATGCGGATAAAGCAATAGAGAATTACGGCAGGGCGATTGAAATCGACTATAATGACTGGGAAGCACATAAAGGATTGGGTGTTTCTTATATACTAAAGGCGCGCGGCACCGAAGACGAATTGCTGAAGCGAAAGGCAGTTGAGCATTGGCGCTTATCTTTGAACATTGAACCTAATCAACCCAGCAGAGAGACATTACTTGAATTGATAAAAAAACATACGAGGTAATAAGATTAACAGCTTGAACGGATTTTAAATATGACCCAATCAAGATCGGAAGCAAGCAATGATCGACTTGATTCAAAAACCGGCTCTTCAAATCGCCGTATTCCTGATTGGAAGGCACATCTGGTATTCTGGACCATAGCAGCAATTGGTTTTGTTTTGGATTTATGGACTAAAAGTGCTGTGTTCACCTGGCTGGAGCAAAAGCCAGGCAATAGTGTCTCTATTATAGATGGTTTTCTGCGATTGGTCACAACAGTCAATCCCGGCGCTGCATTTGGGATAATCGCAGGACGTGTTTATTTATTGGTGATTGTATCGATTATTGCGTTGGTAATAATCTTGGTATTTTTTTCCCTCGGCGGCTCTAAGCCAATATTGGTTCATATTGCGCTGGCGTTATTTGCTGCCGGTATTTGCGGGAATCTTTACGATAGAATATTTAATGACGGCTTAGTGCGTGACTTTATTGATGTTGTCTATTGGCCCGGCAGACATTGGCCGGCGTTTAATGTTGCGGACAGCTTGCTTTGCATTGGCATTGGATTGTTGATGCTCTCGACCTTTAAATCTCCTAAGCGTACTTGATAAATTGGGGTACTGTCTTATTCGGAAGTTTTCTCGAATACGTGCTCAGCTACATAAATAGGTGTATTTGACGCTGCTCCCAGGGCAATCGCATCGGAAGGGCGGCTGTCAATTTCAACGGTTCGTCCGTTCGAGGATAGATGTATCTGCGCGAAAAAAGTATGGTTACGCAAATCATTTATTACTATCCTATCTATTTTAGCGCCGAGATTTTCAATCACGCTATCTAATAAGTCGTGCGTCATCGGGCGGGGAGCCTTGATTCCCTTCAATCGACGATCAATGGCAAAAATTTCTACTATACCGATAACAATGGGGAAGCCACGCTCGCCGTGACGTTCTTTTAATACGATTATCTGCTGGTCTGATGTCTCATTAATGATTATGCGCGACAATTCGACTTCTACGTACATTTCTGCACCACCTTCCTTGTGTCAACAGCCTAATTCCGAAAGATGTTTTTTAACAGTTTCTAATTGTTCTGTCAGCTCAGAAAGCCTTTCTCTGGCCTGGGCTACCACTTCCGGTTTGGCTTTGGTTACAAAATTCTCGTTGGCCAATTTGGCCTCAACGGCTTTTTTGGCTTTTACTGCTTCCTGCTTTTCTTTTTCCAGCCGGGCTCGTTCCGCTTCGATGTCTATTATATCGTGCATATAAAATGACATTCCGTCAACTACCGAAACAGCAGCTTTTGCAGGTTTTGGAATGTCAACTCCAGGATTAAAATCTTTTAGGCCCGCCAAATGGCAAATAAGATCGGAATTGGCAGTTAAAGTGTCGAGAATCTCAGCTGATACATTTGCCGAAGCTGATACTTTTTCAGAGTTGGGTATGTTGTATTTATTTTTCATATCTCTGTAAGTTCGGACCGGCGTTTGAACGCTTGAAATTTGCTTTTCAATGTCTTCATTAATGAGGGTATCAAGCCCTTCAGGCCATTGTGCAACTACTAAGGCCTTGGATTCTTTTGCCTGGGCTAATCCCTTTAGTTCTCTGACGGGTACAATTTCGTTTAGCTTTTGGAATATCCCCTCGGTGATAAACGGCACAAATGGATGCAATAGACGCAAAATCTGGTCCAATACAAAAGCAAGGACATTCTGAGCAATTGGTTGTTGCTGCTCATCCTGCATTCTCGGCTTTATCCATTCCAAATACCAGTCACAAAAATCGTTCCAGAAGAATTTATAAAGCTGTGCTAAAGGTTCGCTGAATTTGTATTCATCTAAATATTTGCCGGTCTCACTGGCAGTTTTGGCCAGGCGAGATAGAATCCATTTGTCGGTAATGTCCATCCCGTCTCGAGCCGGGTCGAGAGATTTCTCAGGTTCAAATTCAGCAGGGTCAATTCCCTCCAGGTTCATCAAAGTGAAACGTGAGGCGTTCCAAAGCTTATTGCAGAAGTTTCGGCCGATATCGAACTTTGGTGAAGTATTTTCTAATCGTCCATCCGGCAGCTTCATTAGTGTTACCGGCATTCGGATGTCCTGCGTTTCTGTTGTCATGCTGGCTAATGTGAACCTCATCGCATCGGCCCCATGACTGTTAATAGCTACTAATGGATCAATGCCGTTGCCCAGGCTTTTGGACATTTTACGGCCTTCGCCATCCTGAATCATCGCATGAATATACACATCGCTAAATGGAATATCACCCACGCAGTATTGCCCCATCATTACCATACGTGAGACCCATAAGGTAATGATTTCGCGTGCCGTGCAGAGTACATCACCAGGGTAGAATTTTTCAAGTTCCGGTGTCTCATCCGGCCAACACATCGTACTAAAAGGCCAAAGAGCCGAGCTGAACCATGTATCTAATACATCAGAATCTCGGACACATCCCATACTTTCAAGTTCCTTCTCAACATTTGGATTTCCTTCTGGAATACAGATGTAAAAATATTTTTCGCCGTCTTCGGTGCGTACTTGAGTCAACACTTCTACATTTCCAAATGTTGTGGGTATTAAAAAAGGACCGCTGTCCGTAGTGTGTCCTTTTTGAGCCTTTTCTAACCTGTCGAAAAATTCTTTACTCCGTTTAAATAGCTCTTTTCCTTTGCAACGCCATATAGGTATTTGATGTCCCCACCAGAGCTGCCGGCTGATTGGCCAATCGCGAAGATTTTCGAGCCAGGATTGGTAAGTTTTCGCATAGCGTTCTGGGATAAATCGCAGCCGACCATCAAGTAGCGACTTTAGGGCCAAACCGGCAAGCGAATTCACCGGCACATCCGTACCCTCGATTAGCCCATTGCCAAATTTTTCAGCGAGATGCTCGATAGGTTTCTTAACGGCGATATACCATTGGTCAGAAAGATACGGCTCGATAGGAACATGGCTGCGGTAACTATGGCCGACTTCATGGGTATATTGGCGAACATCCTCAAGAAGATTTTCCTGGCGGAACCACTCGACGATAGCCTCACGTGCCTCAAAGCGGTCCATGCCAAGTAGAGCTTGTGCTTCCGGAGAATCAGCATCCGACCAGCCATATTTATCACTGATAGAACCATCTGGTGCCATTACGTTTACAATATCCAGTCTGTGCCTTTGGCCAATCTCCCAGTCATCGGGATCGTGAGCAGGTGTAACTTTCAAAAAGCCAGTAGAAAATCGTGCCTTTTCATCTTCACTATTAGGGTCAGGCAAAACAACATGCTCATCGGCAATGATTGGTATAATACGGCCTACGATGGGAAGTCGAACTTTTTTGCCTAATAAATATTTGGCACGAGGGTCTCTCGGATTCATAGCGACAGCAGTATCACCGAGCATCGTTTCCGGCCGAGTTGTAGCGACAGTAACGTACTCGATTTTCAATTTTTGATTTTTGATTTTCCACCGTAAGGTGTCCTGTGGAGATTTACAATCGGCAATCGGCAGTTGTAAATCGGAAATTTCCAATGGTTCAACCAGTGGATACCTCAAATACCAGAAGTGACCCTGTACGGTTTCATGCTCTACTTCGTCATCGGCCAACACTGTCTGCGTGGCTGGGTCCCAATTGACTAATCGTTTGCCGCGATAGATAAGCCCATCTTTAAAGAGCTTGAAGAACGTTGCTCGGACAGCCTTTGCGCAAACCTCATCCATCGTGAAGCGTGTTCTCTCCCAGTCACATGAGCAACCCATTGCTTTTAGTTGGCTGATGATTGTGGCCTCATATTCATCCTTCCAGGCCTGGATACGGGCGACAAATTCCTCACGCGCAAAATCTGTTCGCCGTTTTCCTTCTTCTGAGAGTATTCGCTTCTCAACGACCGTTTGAGTTGCAATACCGGCGTGATCGGTGCCTGGCATCCATAGTGTATTATATTGTTGCATCCGCCGAAGGCGGATTAAGATGTCCTGTAGTGTATTATTTAGTGCGTGGCCGAGGTGCAGTGGAGCTGTGACGTTAGGTGGTGGAATTACGATAGTATAAGCTTTTTGGCTGTTTGCAGAGTCAGCGTGGAAGTATCGGCCGGCGAACCAAATTTCCGTGGCCAGTTTTTCTGTTGCTTTAGGCTCATAGACTTTCGGGAGTTTTTCGTCCATGATTTTTCCAATATTAGGAAAATCTCCAAAAAAAATTCCGGCACATTTGAGCACCGGAATTTAATATTAATAAAAACAGGCAAGAAAGTAAAGTGAGCAATCTGGCTAAATTTTGCCTGTACTTATTAGGAATTTGCTGTGCGAATCTAATGTCCTAATCGAGGTTCATGGTCATTAAAAACTCCGCATTAGTCCGGGTTTTAGATAGCCTATTTTTTAAGAGTTCTACCGCCTCGACCGGATTCAATTCGCTCAGGACTCTTCGCAGCCGATATACAAGCTCCAGCTCTTTGGGATCGAGAAGTAACTCTTCCCTTCTTGTTCCGCTTCGGCTGATGTCTATAGACGGCCAGATCCTTTTATCAACCAGCCGTCGGTCGAGATGTAATTCCATATTTCCGGTTGCCTTAAATTCCTCGAAAATCACCTCATCCATTTTTGAGCCTGTATCAATTAGGCAGGTAGCAAAGATGCTTAATGAGCCACCTTCTTCGATGTTTCTGGCGGCACCGAAGAACTTCTTTGGCATCTGCATTGCGCTGGCGTCAACGCCACCGGTAAGGATTCTGCCGGAATGTGGGGTTTCGCTATTATAGGCACGGGCAAGCCGGGTTAGCGAGTCTAATAGAATCACAACGTCATAGCCATATTCAACCAGTCTTTTTGCTTTTTCTATAACGACCTCGGCAACTTGGCAGTGGCGTGCAGAGGGTTCATCGAAAGTGGAGCTGATAACCTCGACACCTGGACCAACTTTTCGCTCCATTTCTGTAACCTCTTCGGGCCTTTCATCTATCAGCAGCACTATAAGTTTTGCCTCAGGACTGTTTGTAGTTATGGCATTTGCTATTTTTTGCAAGAGAATGGTCTTACCTGTTCTCGGAGCCGCAACTAACAGACCTCGCTGACCTCTTCCTACTGGTGTTACCAAGTCAATTATTCTCATATTTAATTCGTTGGATGCGGTTTCGAGTATGAAGCGTCTCTCCGGATGTAACGGCGTCAAATCACTAAATACTATTTTGTCCGAAAGGAGGTCAGGATTTTCATAGTTGATTGCTTCAACCCGTAAAAGGGCGAAATATTTCTCCGAATCTTTTGGAGGCCTGATCTGTCCTGAAACAATATTACCGGTGCGCAAGCCAAATCGCCTGATTTGAGAAGGTGAAACATATATATCATCAGGCGAGGACAGGTAGTTATATTGTGGATTCCGCAGGAATCCGTAGCCGTCCGGCAGCACTTCCAGCACACCTTCGCCGTACATCAGGCCGTTCTGACGAATACGTTCTTTGAGAATCCTGAAAATCAGGTCCTGTTTCTTAAGAGCGCTGTATTCTGTTATGCCTTCTTTCTTGGCAATATCGTGCAGGTCAGCCACAGTTAGTTTTTGCAGGTCCGTCAAATACAGCTCGCCTTTCTTAATCCGCTCATATTTGGCATGGGTGGATTCTTCCTCTAATTTTCTCTTTTCTTCAGCTTCCTCAGCGGTCTCAATATAGGCGGTCTCTTTTGTCGTAAGCGTAACTTGATCGTTCTGCTCTTCCGCTTGTGGTTCGGTTTCTACAGCGACTTGCTTTTCTTCAGAAGCCTTTTTCTTTGAAGTTTTGCGTTTTTTAGCTGTGGCCTTGCCTGTTTTTGTAATAGTTTTTGCCATAATTACTCCTTTTGCACTTGCAAAGATTATTTATCGCCCTTGCAGGAGCAGGGTTATGATTTAGCTAAATAATCTTCTCGCAGGATTTAGTAGGATTTGGGCTTTGAATAAATAAAAGTAAAACCTAAATCTGGAAACTTACCAACATTTGTATCCGCAATCTGTAATAAATCGCAACTACCTATTTATTCACAATATAAGAGAAGACATCAAAGACTTGCCTGACCAGTGCCTGGAAGTCTGAATTGTTATCAATTGAATTATCGGCGATGGCAGCCTTGTTGTCCAGAGAAATTTGAAAATTTTCTCTAATTTTTATTTGATTTTCGTCAAGACCCCTCATTTTTTTGGCTCTTTCTATTCTGAGCTTTGGCTTGCAATCGACAAAAATCAGCCTATCGCATCGCTCTGCCCAACCAACCTCTGCTAATAAGGGCATATCCAGTACAATTGCCTTAATTCCACCTTGGCGGTTATATTGCTCTATAAACTCCTCAGTTCGTTCCAGAACGAAGGGATGGATTATTTTGTTAAGCGATGAGAGCTTATCAGCATCGGTAAATACGACCTCAGCTAATTTCCGATGATCGATTTTCCCTGCTGAATCCAGAATGGCCTGACCAAACAGGCCGGTTATTTTGTCTTTCACGACCGTTTTTTGGAGTAACTCGTGGACAATTTTATCTGCATCAATTACTTTGCAGCCAAGCTTGGCAAACTCGGCTGCAACTGTGCTTTTGCCTGAAGCAACACCACCCAGGATGCCTATTATTGGCTTTTTTATATTATTGCCCACAGCCAGGCATTTTATCTATTTCGGATGGCTTAGTCAAGTTAGTCGGTATTCTACTTTTTTGCGCGTTGTATGTCAAGGTTTGTTTTTTAGTTATCACCAGTTTAGGAGGCGCAATAACCCACAAAATCATTGATGTTGCCCTCACAACAAGGTATATTAGCATATAAACAGTAAAGTAGGTCCTACATGGAGGTTTTTATCGTGCGGATAATCATACTTATTTTAATCCTGTCAGTATTATGGGTGGGCAGTTTCAGCAACGTGAATGCAGAGCAGATCGATTCTTATGGGACTACCGCTGATGCCGACCTTTCAGCATACTATGGATTTAAGGAAATAGAGATAATCAAGCTGGACTGGGGCATCAAAGACCTAAGAATTGCTGATTTTAATGGCGACGGCCTTAATGATATTGCCGTGGTCAACAACAGAAAGGCTAAGATTGAGCTGCTCATTCAAAAAGGGGCTATCGGGCCGAGTGAAACAGAAGTAGCTGTTGACCCTAATGATATAGATGTGAATGTAATCAGTGCTCCTACACGTTTTGATAGGCATGATGTTCCGGTTTCGCAAAAAATCTATAGTTTCGCCTGCGGGGATTTGAATTCAGATGGGATGCTGGACTTGGCTTTCTACGGCGAGCCAAAAGGCTTATATATAATATTGCAGAAAGCAGAAGAGACGGAAACAGGCAGGTCAAAATCATTGAGTTGGCATACCAGAAAGAGAATAGCTATTGAGGATGGTCTTGTAACCTCCAATGCACTGGCCTGTGCCGACTTGAATAAGGATGGCGCCGATGACCTGGCATTGGCTGGTCAAGATGGTGTCTATGTTCTTTTACAAAAAGAGGATGCCCCCGACCCGATCGGGGGGGAGCCGGCCAAATTCGCTACTACGGCGCTGACATTGGGCGTCGAAGTGGGCGATTTGAACGGCGATAGTATAAACGACCTTATCCTTATAACAAATGACAACGAAAAGTTAGTACATGCGCTGTTTGGTCTTGAGACGGGACAGCTCGGGCCGCAAATCCGATTCTTTATCGAGAAACCTTTGGTATTTGAGCTTTATAATCTGGATGGAAAACCTGGTGATGAAATATTGATTGTTGATGCAGTAAGTAAGCGGCTGATTTGCTACAAGTTTGCCACAGAAGACCGGACAAATACCGATTGGCCGATCCTTTTTTATCCTCTTGCTTCAAGTGAAGGTAGTGCGAAGCGCGACTTGGTTGTTGGTGATTTTGATGGTGATGGCTTGAAAGATATTGTGGTAAGCGATCCTGGAGCTGCGGAGATTATCTTCTATAAACAAATAGCAGGACTTGGATTTGCAGAGCCGGTGAGATTTCCTGCTTTTGCAGATATTGTGGGTTTATCAGCCGCTGATATCGAGGAAGATGGAAAAACTGAGCTTGCTGTTTTGAGCGTTAAGGAAAAGGTAATCGGCATCAGTAAATTTGAAGATGATAGATTATCGTTTCCCAAAAATGTCGATTTAATTGGCGAGCCACTGGCGATGGAGCTTACTGATATTGATAGTACTGGCAGTATAGACTGTGTTTATATTTCCAGAGATGTTAATGATACGAGGTTTTTAAGGGTATTATATAACGTCGCGGCAATAAGCGAAAAAGCTGCACCGCAGAGAACTAAAGGCAAACTAATCGGCAGCGCACGTGTTGATGTGCCCAATGAAACTATGACCGCTTTGAAGCTTGACAAGCTCACTGCTAATCCAGATGGTTTAAAAGTGCTTGATGTTGATCAGGATGGTTTGAAAGACGTTCTGATATTCGTTAGCTATGAGCTTCCTATATTGGTTCGTCAGGTGCACAAGAATAAATTTGAAATAGTTGACTCGCCGAAAGCACAGGCCAGTTTAGTTAAGGACGCAAGTCTGCATTCGATAGCTGTTGCGAATATCGACGGAGAACCCGGTGAGGAATTATTGTTGGCACAAAAGAATTTTGCACGTAGCTTGGTTTTCGCCGATAGCAGAAACTGGAGTATTATTGACCAGTACAACGCTAAAAGCACGGAAAACCAAATATCTGCAGTTGCAGCTTTTGATATTGATGACGGCGGCTCAGGAGAAAGACCAGCTATATTATTGTTGGATGGTCAAAAGGGTCGGCTTCAGATTCTAAAAGCTGATGACGATAAAACTTATCGTTTTGAAACTGAATTGGATATCGGCAGATGGGATGTTACCGCTCATCTGAAGATATTGTTTGCACCGCTTATGGGCTGCGAAAGTAACTGTCTCCTGTTGTTCGATGGCAGAAAGTTCGTACTAATTGTACCGCCGATTAGTGGTGAAGCTCAATACAATTTAGAGCAGCAGCTCAGTTACGAGACAAAAATAAAAGATGGCATGTACGGTAACCTTGCAGCGGGGGATATTAATTCCGACGGCCAGGCCGATATTATTATGGTCGAATACAATCGCAATCATATCGAAATCCTTACGCTTGATTGCGATGCCGAGTTGATTCCTGCAATGCGTTTCAAGATTTTCGAGCAGAAAAGTTATCGTAATGCTCAAGGTCGCACTGAATTCGCCGTTGAGCCGCGGGAACTAAAAGTTGCTGACGTTACAGGTGACGGGAAAAAAGATTTAGTAACCATTATCCATGACCGTATAATTGTTTATCCCCAAGATTGAATCGGCTTCTTGTGACTCGCATAAAAAATGCTACGTAATGGCAGAAAGGTTTTTATTGCACTTAGTGGTGGAGTAGATAGTTCAACCTCCGCCGCTCTGCTGCTTGAAGCCGGCTTCAATTGTACCAGCGTGTTTATGATTACGAGTGACTACAGCCGCCGTGCACAGGCAGATGCTGAAGATGTAGCTCAAAGGCTGGGTATAAAACTTTATGTGCTCGATCTTCGCAAAGATTTTGAACGGATCCTTGATTATTTTTGCAGCGAGTACAAGAAAGGCCGAACGCCTAATCCTTGCGTTTTATGCAATAGATCGATGAAATTCGGGAGATTATGGGATTTCGCACACAGTAAAGGAGCCGAGTTGATCGCGACCGGCCATTATGCAAGAATCCTTAAACAAAATGGACAATTTGGCCTTTATGAGGCTGCTTATACAGCTAAAGACCAGTCTTATGCCTTGTCTATGATTGACAGTAGGATTTTACCGTATATCATTTTACCGATGGGTTGCAATTCAAAAGAGCAAACGCGGGAAATAGCCGTGAAGTTCGGCTTAGGTACTGCACAAAAGGCAGAATCTCAGGAGATATGCTTTATACCTGACCATGATTATGCAGCGTTGCTTGAGCAGCGATGTCCTGAACTTATTCGTAATGGCAGCATTATCGACAGCAATGGCAATATCTTAGGCCAGCATAATGGTATCCATCGGTTTACCATCGGACAGCGCCGAGGTTTGCAGGTTGCGATGGGTAAACCTTACTATGTGGTGAGTATTAATGCCCAAAGTAATACAGTCACACTTGGCCCAAAGGAAGAGCTTGTACATAAGCGGCTTTATGCGACGAATGTGAATTGGTTGATAGATAAACCAACATCAGCATTTCGCGCAAGAGTGAAAATACGATATAATGATAAAGGTGCTTCTGCGCTGGTTTGCCCGCGAGGTGATAGTGCGGCCGTTGAATTTGATGAGCCTAAGCCTGCTATAACCCCCGGCCAGCTTGCTGTTTTCTACGTTCAGGAAGGAAAGAATAATAGAGTTGTGGGCGCCGGCTGGATTGATAAGACATCTGGTTGAATTACATGACAGCAACATAGACAAAAACCTGAATATGAATAATTATGTATGGCTTTAGGTTATGCCGGTAGATAGTGACATTTTGGTTTTACTCCAGCAGAAAGTAGCCCAAAGGGCGAGAGAAATGCAGCGAGCAGTAATATTACAACCCGGGGCAATTGGTGATTGTATATTAACTTTGCCGTTGGCCAAATTTGTAAAAGACAGTCTACAATTAGGCGGTGTGGATATTCTGGGACACACTGAATATATTGGTATTTTGCCTGGCAGGGCATGTATTGACAGCATTCGCTCAATGGATTCAATGGATTTACATCGGCTGTTTGTTGAGCCAAAGACGTTTGACCTTGCAGACAGGGACCCTTTGATAAATGTTTTTGCAGACTATGCCTGGATTGTAACATTCTTGGGAGAGACAAATAGTAATTTTGAGCAAAACCTGATTTTCACTGCAAATTGCAGCCATAGCGCAGAAGTGATAATGTTATCGATGAAACCGCCCGAAGGTTTCAACCAACATTTAACGGAATTTTATACACAGCAGTTTATCACCCAGAGTGGATTTTCTTTGGAAAGTTCCTCGGCTTGGTTTTCTGATATTCTGATAAGAGCCACAGAAGCTGATAGAGACAGTGGCAAAGAACTATTAAAAGAAGTAAACGTCGACTTTTCTAAAAAGCTAATAGTGATCAACCCTGGCAGTGGTGGAACGAGCAAGTGTTGGTACTTAAATAATTTTTTAGCTATAGCCGAAGAAGTCAGATCGAAAGGTCTCGAAGTAGTCTTCCTGTTGGGACCGGCGGAGCAGCAGAGATTTAGTCAAATGAGAATCAAAGACATAAATAAAGTTGCCAAATGCTTGGCGGATTTGACTTTAACGCAGGTAATAGGGCTTTTGAGTTGTACTGATAGATTTGTAGGTAATGACAGTGGCATTACGCACTTGGCAGCGGGTATGGGCGTCAGGACGTTAGCGGTTTTCGGCCCGACTAATCCAGCGGTATATAAACCTGTCGGCCCGGCTGTAACAGTATTTGCGAACAGCAAGAAAACTTTTGCCGAAAAATCCTCAAAAGGCTTGCAGCAGAAGCTTCTGACGGCCTTGTTGTTAGATTAGATTCTGGTGTTGACCACATTAGCTATTTTATTATAATGGCCGAGGTTAGATATATCTTGATACCTCTCAATGTACAATAATTTTGCAGAAACGAGTAATAGCTATATAAGAATATCATAGAGGCTTACCTATGCCTACGAAAACTTTAGGTGAATTAGCTGCGTATATAAGTGGCCAGCTCTGTGGCGACCCGAATATTATTATCACGTCCGCCTCTACATTAGGACGGGCACGCGAAGGTGATATTAGCTTTTTGGTCAACCGCAAATATCAAAAGCAGCTCAGAACAACCAAGGCAAGCGCAGTAATTGTGGGAAAAGAAATTACCGAAAGCTCGGTTCCTCTTATAATAGCCGATGACCCTTACTATGCCTTTATGCAGATTATGGTGTTGCTGCATGGCCATCGCAAACATAAAAAGGTGGGGATAAGCCCGCGGGCTTCGATTTCGGATAGCGCAAAAATAGGCGTAGATTGTCATATTCATGATTTTGTGGTAGTTGCTGATGAGGCCAGGATAGGTGATGGTTGTGTGATTTATCCCAGCGTGTTTATCGGGCAGGGTGTGCAAATCGGCAATGACAACATAATATATTCTAATGTTACCGTTTATGATGGTTGCATAATAGGAAATCGCGTAATTATAAATGCGAATTCAACAATTGGTGAAGACGGCTTCGGCTATGCCAGTTATAAGGGCATACATCACAAGATACCGCAGATTGGCGGCGTGGTTATAGAGGATGATGTGGAAATAGGTGCCTGCTGTGGAGTCGAACGAGGTACACTTGGTGATACCATCATAGGTCAGGGCAGTAAATTGGGTGACTTAGTTACTATAGGACATGGTACGAAAATAGGTCCACATTGTTTGCTTGTAGCTCAGGTGGGAATTGCTGGCTCAACTACTCTTGGTCATCATTGCGTAGTAGGTGGTCAGGTAGGTATTGTAGGCCATATTACTATCGGTAATAACGTTACAATTGCAGCGCAGGCCGGCGTGGTGAACAATATTCCAGATGGTCATGTTGTATTAGGAGCGCCTGCTATAGAGGCGAACCAGGGCAAGCGAGCGTACAGCATGATACAGTACCTGCCTGAGATGCGGCAGAATATTCGGAACCTTCAAAGTCAAATTGAACAAATGAATTCGTCTGTCGAATCGGATACCGAAAAGACAACCGAGCATGATATTGAACCATGACCTGTGTTGCCAGATTCTAATAACCCGCAGGGCAGAGTTCCACGGGCTTTGTCCGTGGGTGAATGAAAAATTTATCCGCCCTCAAGACGTAGTAAAATGGTACCACGGGTTTTACCCGTGGGGTTCCATGTGAGGGGGTATGAAATACGAATTTTGAGTTTCGAGTAGGTCAGTTCCTTGGACGAGATACAAGATACCAGATACAAGGCACGAGATGTGCTTGGTTTAATCGCTGGGGGAGGTAGATTACCCTTTTTGGTGGCCGCCGGTGCAATAAGGGCAGGATTAAGGGTAATTTGCGTTGGCTTGGCAGACAATGCGGAACATAGCCTGACTAATGAAGTTGATGTGTTTTACAGAGTAGCCATTGCCCGTCCGGGTAGTTGGATACGCAAGCTAAGAAAACACAATGTAACAAAAACAATTATGGTTGGACGTGTCGCGAAATCGCGGCTGTTTACACCGTGGCGAATCCTGCGGTATCTACCGGACTGGCGGGCTGTTAGGATATATTACTGGCGACTGCGTGGAAAAGATAAACTGGACAATTCGGTTTTACGTGCTGTAGCTGATGAGTTGGCGACCGGCGGCATAATATTGGAGAATTCCACAATGTATTGTAAAGAGCACTTGGCAACAGCAGGCCTGATGACAAAATGTCAGCCGAGTTCATCGGTTGAAGAAGATATTGAATTCGGCTGGCAGATAGCCAAGAAGCTTGGCGAATTAGATATAGGTCAGGCGATAGCAGTGAAAGAAAAAGAAGTGCTTGCTGTAGAGGCTATAGAGGGAACTGCGGAGATGATTGAGAGGACTGGTCAGTTTTGTAAGTCCGGAGGCTGGACGCTAATTAAAGTTTCCAAGCCGGAGCAGGATATGCGATTTGATGTGCCATGTGTAGGGCTGGATACTATCAGGAGTTTAGCTGAGAATGGGGGCAAATGTTTGGTCATTGAAGCAGATAAAACCATAATAATAGACAAACCAGAAACTATAAAGCTTGCCGATCAATTGGGCATAGCCATTCTGGGCCGTTGAATCGATTATGCTGATAATGATTGGCTGCTCCTTTTTTACAAGATGCTCACCTGGAAATGAAAATTTATGGCTGAAATGCCCTTTCAATTCTCAATTAAACTCACTGGCATAGAGAAACGAGTAGAAAAAAATGTTTCTTGATTTTCGAATAATAATTTTGATAGTAAGTCATAATTGTTTCAACCTTCTTGTCATAGCAGCCTTTGTCCAGTATATTAGTGATTTAAAATTTGGATGTAGTCGAAAAGATTGGCTAAGCAGCTCACATGCTTGATCATGCAATCCTTCTTTGGCTGCATAAAGCCCTGCTCTGCATTTTTTTCTACTGAATACCTTTTCCGCCGTTGATTTGGAGATCAGTTGCTTGTCACCTATTTCGTTATAGAACCGATTGACAACCTGAAATTCGATGAGGCAGTTTTCAAAACAAGCTTTTGAGAGATTAGTTGAGTGACGACGCCTTTTGAAAGTAGGCTCGGCAAGGGCAACAAATTTGTACTTCATCGACAGTCGAAGCCATAGATTATAGTCAGAGCATATCCGAAGAGATTTATCAAACGCTGGAGACTCTCTTAATATCTTTGTGGGAAACAGAGAACCGCAGGCATGGACGAGAATTGTCTCAAACAAGTATTCGGTGATTCTTCCACTATATAATCTTCTTTTGCATTTGCCATATACATTCCCATACTCATCTATTCGAAAATATGAGCCATAAACTATGACGTCCTCGGTTTCCTCCTCCATAACCTTAACCAGCCTCTCGATAGCATCGGGTAGCAATAAATCATCGGAATCTATGAACGATATGTATTTACCCTGAGCAAGCTCGATAAGTTTATTACGGGCGGCAGCGTCACCACTGTTCTGCTGCCAATGATATGTAACAGGCAAGCCAAGCTTTTTTATCATATCCTCAGTACCATCAGTAGAACCATCATCGACTATGACAATTTCGTAGTCTTTGTAAGTCTGCGCCAGAATACTATTGAGAGTTTCTATCAAATACTCCTTTCGATTATATGTTGGGATACAAATGCTTACTGTTTTTTTCTTTGAAGCGGAAAATTTCCGAGTTTCGATAGCGGGAACTCTTATGTCTTTACTCTTGGCCAACAGCTCTTTTTCAGTGACTCTATAAAGCAAGCTACACAATTCTTTACCAATTATATTAATATCAAACTTCTCAACATAAACTCTGCCGGCATCTCCCATCTTTTTCCTCAGATTGGCATTCTCAATCAGCTCAGTGATTTTATCGATCCACTGCGGAATATTCGATGCGTGATAGCCTGTTATGCCGTCTGTGACATATTCTGAGTTTACTCCAACAGGTGTTGTGATGACAGGCAAACCTGCAGCGGCATATTGCAGAATCTTGAAGCCACATTTACCTCTGGCAAACGGATCGTCGGGTAATGGTGCCAGACCAATATCACTTGAAACCAGATCAAGAACTTGTGTTTTCTCTGACCATCGATGTTTCTCCACTAACATATTATACAAGTTAAAAAAGTCATCACAGATTATCCTCAGAATAACATTGTCAAACCGCAAACCAATTTCCTCAAGGGTCGGTTTGATTTCGGCAAGATACTTTAGCGTGCTTTTGCTGCCAATCCATACAAGGCGAATTTTGTCATCCTTTTTCGGCTTGGCCTGAGTCCTATAAGCTTTGGTATTAAGGCCAGTGGGGAGGACCTCAACATTTTTATTGAATTTCATTGCATGTTTGGCAAGGTAGGAATTGCCGGCTATAACCATATCCGCTGCTTCAACTGTCCGTTTAAAAGCCTTTTGCCGTTTACGGCTTGAATTGTTCGGATAATTAGCGTTGTACATAATTGCATCATCAAAGTCGTAGATGATTTTTTTGCTATACTTGCGTAACCAAGCAGCATTAAAGGAATTCAAGCCTTTTTTCTGGAGGAAAACGCAGTCGAAATCTGCCACTTGCTTAAACATCTTTCGACGTGCCAGAGAGCCGGTAGGCAGTTTTGCAACTTCAGGATTTATTCCATTTAAGCGCAAAATATCAAGATAGACTCCAATTCTTTGTCTGAAGCTTGCACGCGTTGGATTGCTAATTATCACAAGTGGTTTCATAGCTTCTTCTCTTTTTGGGCGTGGACAATCATCGTGTCAGCCTTTTTTAGCAGTGCTATTATTCTTGCCAATGGTGAAACAACAGCTTTTGCCAGAGATGATCTTTTGATTTTATTACGGTGTTTGCGGTCAAAGTTATCTCCGTAAAAACAATACTGAAGTGAACCAAGTAACCCCTTTGAAGATTTTTCATAGATTATCTTTTTAACAAAAAAACCGTTTTTATCTATAAGACTTGAAATAGTTTTAGGTGTATAAATATAAAGGTGTCTTGGGCAATCAAGGTGATACCATTTGTCTTTGAATATTTTTGCATTAAAACTACTATAGTTGGGACAGCTAAGGATAAAGAATCCATCGTTCTTGAGAATATTAAATATCTTGGTCAAGGTTTCGGAGGGATTGTTGATATGTTCGAGATATGACCAGGCTGTAATCACATCGAAATAGTT
>Ga0315533_1000262_pt1 | contig 48772 bp, 61 predicted proteins | sample SalMarSW160130MG_FD_203081 | JGI IMG/M metagenome (GOLD analysis project Ga0315533, IMG submission 203081) | Salt marsh sediment microbial communities from the Plum Island Ecosystem LTER, Massachusetts, United States - Salt Marsh Sediment SW1601-30 ...
CCCCGGACCCGCCCGACACCGTCAACAGCACAGGGTTCGTGAACAGGCTGTAGCTCAGCAGCGCCCCCGAGAGAAACACAAGCCCCAGCGTGAAGCTCGCCTTCGTCTGCCTGTACATGTCCACGTACGTCGCGAACAGGTACACCAGCAGTATCACGTTCACCGCAGAGATCAACGTCTTACCCCGTATGTACGTCGACATCTGGCTGCTGATCAGCCGCAGGTTCTCATAATCCAGATCCTCCAGGTTCGGGTCGACCATGATCCTCTCATCGTCCAGCAGACTATACAGTATCCTCTCCTCGTCCAGGAGGAGGCTGTCCAGGTTACTCTGGACACTCACAATGAAGTACAACGCCATGATGGCCAGAGCCACCTGCTGCTTCCTGTTCATCCGCACCCCTAAACCTCACCGCCTTTATTATCGTTATTTCCAATTCTGTTCCAAATCTCTTCAAAATCCCCGTAGCCAGACTCCAGTTCATGCGACAGGAAATACACCTTGCCGTAGCGCGGGCCCATGCTCGTCACCAACCCGTTCTTCTCCAGGATATCCAGGTGGTGCCGCACGGTACGGTAATCCACCCTCAAAGCGTCGCAGAGCTGGTTGGCGTTCATAGGCTCCTCGCGTATAGCCACGATGAGCCTCGCCCTGTTGGGGCCGCCCCTGCTGCCCGCGATGAGCCAATGCAGCATATGCTTCAGCACGCGGTTCCTGGTGGACATGAAGAGACCCAGCTAACACCTACTCACATATATCAGTTTTTTAAAGTATACGAACAACCGATGAGACAGAGTATGTACAGATTCTGAAGAGAAACTGAAAAAACGTTTAAAACACGTCCCCGGCCCAATATGCAGAGACATGAACCAACCAGACAATGAGGAGCCCACGGCCCTCACCAAGGCTCTTCGGGCCTTGAGCGAGGCGCTCCGCCACCCATCGAAACCCGAGCCCAGAGCCTCAGCCGTGAACGAGACACCGCTGCCAGCGAGAAGATAGCGAAAAGGAGCTGCAAGGATTGAACACGCTCTACTTCCGTGATATCCGCGGAGGGGCTCCAGGGACGAAAACCCCGTTTCACGAGTGCCCCCCGCTGACGCACGGTGCATGCTGTTTTAAATGCCTGATACTGATCCTTTGATGGTTTCTATGAGTGAAGGCGAGTTCCAGGCCGAGATTGACTACGACAAGGATTACTTCAAGGAGAAGACGGGCCTCAGCCTCCGTGAGCAGTACCACAGGCTCCACCCCCAAGTCCTCAGCTGCTTCGAGGACGACATGGTGAAGGTGTGGGGTAGGAAATGGAAGGCCAACACCAACGTGGGCAAGCTCAGGGTCGTGCTGCTGCACCGCCCCGGCCCAGAGTTCCTCCAGGTTGGTAACCCGACGCCGTGGCCGCCCCATGAAGACAGCCTCATAGCTTGGCGGATGAGCGAGAAGATGGAGCTCGACGAGCTGGTCGAGAGCCATGAGAACCTCGTCGACGCCTACAAGGCGGAGGGCGTCGAGGTGGTCGTCAGGAAGCCGGATCCGAACGACCCGCCGTACCAGGTGAAGGCCATCTACGCGGACGACGTATGCCACCCCGCGGTCTACGGCCAGGTCATCCTCAGGATGTACGACCACATCAGGCGGGGAGAGGAGCTGCCCACCTACCAGACCCTAGCCGAGCTGGGGTGCCCCGTCGTCGGAATGATAATGGACAAAGGCATGGCGGAGGGAGGCAGCATAGGGTGGCTCGACGAGAAACACCTCATCATCGCGGTCCACTTCCCGCGGGCCAACACGAAGGAGCCCGAGGTCATGAGGGCCAACGAGTCGGGGCATATGCAGTTCGCACGCATCGTCAAGCTTCAGGACCCGGAGGTAGATGTACGCATCTGCCCCGGCTACGGCACGAGCCTCGGCACCAGCCACTACAGCCTCATCGACAGGCATACGAGCGTGCAGGACCCCCAGACGGTCGACCCCTACCTCAGGACGTGGATGGAGGCGGAGATGAACTGGGAGTTCATCAACCCGCCTGACGAGGTCAGCGTCAAGGTGCACACGGGCGACCCGCGGATCCCCTTGGTGAAGCGGGCCCCCAACACGGGGGTCGTGCTGGAGCCGCGAAAGATACTCGTGCCCACGGGCAACCCGAAGGCCACCAAGTGGTTCGAGAGCATCGGCGTCGAGGTCGTGGAGGTCGATGTACCCACGCTGGTGAGGCCCCGTAACAGCGGCAGCATCAAGTGCACCTGCGGCGGCATCCTCCGGGACCCCGAGCCCAAGAGCTACTGATCCCCCGGTACCAGTTCAACGCCTCCAATTTCTTTTCAAACCGTTTTCAGCGCATGCAAGACCCAATGGGTATGGGGAATGGGGGCTTACTGAGTGCTACGGCATCTAACGTTTCTCGCGGTACTCGTGTAGTCTTCTCTCAAGCTCCTTATCGTTTAGGGCGAGTATCTCCACGGCCAGCAGGGCGGCGTTTCTGGCGCCGTCGATGGCTACGGTGGCGACAGGTACGCCTGTGGGCATCTGGACGATGCTTAGGAGGCTGTCGAGGCCCCCGAGCTTGACGTCCTTGGGTACTCCGATGACTGGTTTGATTGTTTGGGCGGCTACTGCGCCGGGCAAAGCCGCCGCGAGGCCGGCCACACAGATGTATACGTCGGCGTCGCCGTTCTTGACGTATGAGGCGAGCCTCTCCGGGTTCCTGTGCGCAGAGATTACGTTGAGCTCGCAGGGTATGCCGAACTCCTGGAGCATCTGGACCGCCTTCTCGCCTTGCTCGGCGTCCGACTCGCTGCCTATTATAACGGCTACCTTGGTCATGGTGATGGCTTAGATGGTAGGGCTTTAAGTATTGTTCTGGGCGACGTTCCCGGCTACCTGGAACTCCATGTGTTAAAATTCTGGATATGGATGGAATACGAAGCTTCAGCTGGCAGGGTCTTACGATCTCCTTCGCGTCTTCGCTTTTCCTTCCGAAGGCGTTTTTGTGGCATGGAGTAGGATTCTTTTATCGAAACCAATAATATTAGCCGCAACCATAATCCCTTCAGAGGTTTTTCTTCTATGAAAACTAAGAAGAAACTAACGACAAGCTTCGGCTCTCCAGTCGACGACGACCAGAACAGCATGACGGCCGGCACTTCGGGCCCAGTGCTGATGCAGGACGTGCACCTCCTAGAAAAGCTGGCGCACTTCAACAGGGAACGCATCCCGGAACGAATAGTTCACGCAAAGGGCGCGGGGGCATACGGCTACTTCGAGGTTACGAACGACCTCAGCGGTTACTGCAAAGCCAGGTTCCTGTCGGAAGTAGGAAAGAAGACCGAGGTAGTCGCCAGGTTCTCCACGGTCGGCGGGGAGAAAGGGTCTGCGGACGCGGAGAGGGATCCACGGGGCTTCGCGGTCAAGTTCTACACCGAGGAGGGTAACTACGACTTCGTCGGGAACAACACGCCGGTCTTCTTCATCAGGGACCCCATCAAGTTCCCTGACTTCATCCACACGCAGAAACGTAACCCGGTGACGAACACGAAGGACCCTGACATGTTCTGGGACTTTCTCTCGCTCACCCCGGAGTCGATACATCAGGTCACTATCCTCTTCTCCGACAGGGGGACGCCCAAGACCTTTAGGCACATGAACGGGTACAGCGGCCACACCTTCATGTGGTACAACGAGGAGGGCGAGTATGTTTGGGTCAAGATCCACTTCATAACGGCGCAGGGAATACAGAACCTGACGAGCCCAGAGGCGACAATACTCAAGGGTAAAGACCCTGACCACGCCACGAGAGACCTGTTCAAAGCCATCGAGAATGGAGACTACCCAGCCTGGAACGTGAGCGTCCAGATAATGAAGCCAGAAGAGGCGGAGAACTACAGGTTCCACCCCTTCGACATAACCAAAGTGTGGCCGCACGGCGACTACCCCCTCATCCCGCTGGGGCGGATGGTGCTGAACAGGAACCCTGAGAACTACTTCGTCGACGTGGAGCAGGCGGCGTTCTCGCCAGCCAACCTCGTGCCCGGGATAGCTCCGTCGCCGGACAAGATGCTTCAGGGGAGGCTGTTCAGCTATCACGACGCCCACAGGTACAGGCTCGGGGTCAACTACACGCAGTTACCCGTCAACAGGCCGAAGGCCATGACCATGAACTACCAGAGGGACGGCTTCATGCGGACGATGACTGAACACGAGGGAAGCCCCAACTACTACCCGAACACGTTCGGCGGACCAGAGCCAGACGCGGCGGCCAAGTGGCCTACCTATGAGATAAAAGGCAAATGGGGTAGATACGCATACGTTCACCCCAACAGCGACTATGTGCAGCCTGCCGCCCTCTACAATAGGGTGATGACTGATGTCGATCGCGCCCACCTCGTCGGCAACATCGTCGAGCATCTGGGGAACGCCAAAAAAGATATACAGGTACGTCAGACCGTGTTGTTCTACAGGGTGGACCCAGATTACGGCACACGCGTAGCCGATGGCCTGGGGATCGACGTAGCGGAGATTAAAAGACTCGCCAATGACTAACCCAACCTTTTTTCTTTAAATTCCGAAGCGCGCAAGCGTGATCGCAAGGTAAATGAATATACATGAATAATTAAATCAATCAACAAACTGAGTAATGAAATTCATTTATTCCTTGTTACATGGAATAAGCGTTTTTTTTGGTGGGGGTTAATTAGGTTTCGGTGGCTGTGAGGTGGTGTGCTTGAAGTGTGACGTTGTCGTTGACGAACTGTATTCTCTTGTCTTCATAGCGTGTTAGCCTATCGTTCTCGTTGATTCTCCTCAGAGCCGCTGCGGAGTGGTTTGCCAGCGTCTCGATGAGTCTGGCGTCGTACTGGTTGAAGGCGTTGTCTTCGCAGCTTTCTACGTTTATGACGCCGATGATCTCTCCGTAGCTGCTCATGTCGATGCCGTAGAAGCAGGGCCGATGATCCTTGGGTATGTGACGAAGACATTCACCTCCTGGCCCCCAGCGTATACGCCGAATACACCGCACTTCTCTCGGGCCCTCACCCGAGCTCCTCCATAACCTGGTCCACGGTCATGAGGTCGAAGTCACCGAGGCTGGCCTTGCCGCTTATGACCTCGTAGGACGCGACGCATCGCTTGGAGACCTCGCGGACCACGGGGCCGGGGATGACTGGGGGCTCGCCGTCCCCCATGTAGCCGATGCGGCGGAGGTAGCTGCGAAGGAACTCCTTGTCCAGGCACGTGGCCTCCTGGGGCCTCCCGGGCTCGTAGAACTTCTGGGCCCAGTACCGGGCGCTGTCGTGGGTGGGCGGCTCGTCTATCTGGATGAGCCCGTCACCCAAGCGACCGAACTCCAGTTTGAAGTCAGGTATGATGAGGCCCTTGCTCTTGGCGACGCCCCGGTACTTGTCGAAGAGCCTGAACGTGGCCTCCTCCAGCTGGTCCCACTCGTCCCTCGTGACGAGCCCGGCGTCTATGGCCTCCCCCTTGCTGATCTCCATGTCGTGTCCGGACTCCTCCTTGGTGGTGGGCGTCAGGATCACCTCGGGGAGCTCCTCCGCCATCACCAGTCCGTCCGGCAGCTCCACGCCGCTGATGACTCTGACACCCTTGCTGTAAGCCCTCCAAGCGGACCCGTAGAGGTAGGCTCGGCACACCCACTCCACGTCCACGCGCCTAGCCTTGACGACCTTCATCGTCCTGCCGTCCAAGACCTCCATGAAGTGGTTAGGGAAGACGCTCCAGGTCTCCCTGAACCAGTACTCGCTGAGGGCGTGTAGGCTCTCGCCCTTATGCGGGATGAGCGTGGGGTACACGACGTCGTAGGCCGATATCCTGTCGGTCGTCACGATGAGCATGTGGTCCCCCATGTCGTACACGTCGCGTATCTTGCCGCGCCTCGGAGAAGGGTTCCCGTCGAAGAGGTCGCTGGCCTCCAGGACCTCGACCCTGCCGTCCCCGAGGGGGTCATCCACCATATAGGAGTTCTTCATAGAGATCAACACCCATGAAACTTACACGCATAGAGCATATCCGGTTATATTTAGAGTTTCTTTTAACATCATCATGCAACATTAACATGGGTGAAGCAAAAACTTCAGAGAAAAAGGATGCGGATAACTTACTTTGTACGTGTTTTCTTAAGGCACTGAAAGCAGACTCTCTGTTCCTGGTCTCCGCAGTACTCGCAGAAGCTCTTACCGCAGACCTTGCACTTTGTGATGAAGTCCTCCAGCTCGCCACAGATCTGACAATTCATGGTCGTTACTCAATATCGAGGCGTGAACCATAATTCAAGCTTTTCTACGGTGCCATCGCACCGTGATAGGCGACGCGGCAGGTAAATTAATCTTGACATCCAATGTTAAGTAACCCATGTTCACCGCCCGGCCCTGCAGCCAGAGAGCCATCATAAAGGACAGGACACCCGAGCAAGTCTATGAGACTGTTAGGTCATGGCTCGCGATGAACAGATGCAGCTTCCAACAAGCTACGCCCCCCACCTACATAGAGACGGTGTACAGAGCCAGCCAGCCCCCCATCCAGGTCGGGCTCAGAGACGACTACCCAAAAGACATGGCCATAATGATGACGGCCTTCGGCCGGGACACCGTCCTCCAGATAGTCGTGACCCAGCGGGAGCCACGGTTCAAGGACAAGGGGTACCTCTACTGGGGCAGCCGCATCGAGGGCCTGCTTTGGGAGCTTGAGACGCCGCCCACCAGAGAACAGGTCCTCAGCCTCTACCCCAAGGAGATGGTGAACAAGGAGATGAGGACCAAGTTCAGGTTCTACGCCGTCGTCACCGCGGCCCTCATACTTGTGCTGGTGGCCTTCCCCGTCCAGCTCGAAGTCACCGTCCTCGTCGTATTCGTTATCATCGCCCCGGTAGTCCTCATCGGCGTACTCGACACCATAGACTACTGGAGGCTGCTATCGAGAACAGCAGCCCCAGATCAACCATGGAAGTGAACGACCTCAGGCGACGCCCCATATAGACTCGGGGCGTCTACAAACTGTTTTTATGCTCATCCTACCGTTTCATGAGGGGATTACGTGAGGGTCGTCATCGTAGGCGCAGGACCTGCGGGGCTCTTCGCGGCGCACGCGTTAAGCAAGCAACACCGCGTAACCATTCTCGAGAGACGGGGCTACGTGGGGGGCTCCGGGCTCCACAGCGACGGTAAACTCAACTTCCACCCAAAGATCGGGGGAGACCTCACCGAGTTCATGTCGGAGGGAGACGCCTGGGCCCTCGTGCAAGGCATAAGGGACGTGTTCATGGGGCTCGGCGTCGAGATGGCTCACAGCGACGAGGAAGGGCTCAGAAAACTGGAGACCCAGGCCTCCCAGGCGGGAATCAAGTTCATCAAGATCGAGCAGAACCACATAGGCTCAGACTACCTGCCAGACGTCATCGCTAAGATGCAGCGTCGTCTCGAGGAGCACGACGTGGACATCAGGCTTGAGACGGCCGCCGACGAGGTGGTCGTGGAGGGCGGCCGGGCTGTGGCGGTCTCTAGCGACGGCGAGTCGTTCGAGGCGGACGCCGTGCTCCTCGCCCCCGGCCGCATCGGCTCCGGGTGGCTCATAGAGCAGCTAAGCAGTCTCGGGGTAGGCATGAGCTACAACCCCATAGACGTGGGCGTCCGTGTCGAGGTACCCAACGAAGTAATGGATCAGGTGATCAACGGCTACGGCTGCTGGGACCCAAAGTTCCACCTGTACACGCCCAGCTACGACGACTTCGTCCGCACCTTCTGCGTCTGCCCAGCCGGCTACGTGGTCCGCGAGCCCTACGGGGACGGCCTCTTCGGCGCCAACGGACACAGCATGAGGGACACCAAGAGCGGCAACACCAACTTCGCTCTCCTCGCAAGAGTGAGCCTCACCGAGCCCCTTGAGAACACCACCGAGTATGGCCGCCGCATCGCCCAGCTCGCCAACACGCTCGGCGGTCACAAGCCCATAATCCAGAGGCTGGGCGACCTCCGCAGCCACAAACGCAGCACGTGGGACAGGCTCAGCAGGAGCCACGTGAAGCCCACAATGGAGGACGTGACCCCGGGGGACATCGCCATGGCGTACCCCCGGAGGATAACCATGGACTTCATGGAGAGCTTGGAGATGCTCGACAGGGTGATGCCCGGCATAGCCGCCGACAGCGCCCTCCTCTACGCCCCAGAGATAAAGTTCTACGCCATGCGCATCCAGACGGACGAGGGGCTGAGAACCAGCATACCCAACCTCCACGTCGCGGGGGACGGCGCCGGGGTAAGCAGAGGCATCGTCGGCGCAGCCGCCACGGGCCTCGTGGCGGCGAGAGGCATCATAGAGCAGCTCGGATAAACTTAAACCAACCACGGCGCTAATTCACATTCGACTTGGTGTCCAGCAACCTCAAGAAACAGTTCGAGAAAGCGGTGGCGGCCGCAGTCATACCGTTGGGACGTTTAGGGGTAACGCCGAACCAAGTCACGGCACTGGGGTTCGCCGTCGCTCTGGTCTCGGCCTGGCTCTACGCTGACTGGGACGGTGACAGGCGTTACCTCGTGTACGGCGCCTTGACCATCCTACTCTCTGGGCTACTGGACGCGATTGATGGGGTGCTCGCCAGAGGCACAGGCAGAGCCTCGAGGTTCGGCGGCTTCCTCGACTCGGTGGCCGACAGGTACAGCGACGCCCTGGTCCTCTCAGGCATCACCGTCGGAGGATTATGCAGCCTACCTGCTGGCCTCCTCGCCCTATTAGGCAGCCTCATGGTGAGCTACACGCGCAGCAGAGCCGAGGCGGAGGGCGTCGAGATGGCGGGTGTAGGATTCTTCGAGCGAGCCGAACGAATGATCTTCCTTGCAGCATGCAGCGTTGCGTCATACTGGTGGCTACAAGCGTTAGACTACGGCGTCATGGCACTCGCGGCGCTGGCTCACGTAACGGTTGCTCAGCGGGCGCTCCACTTCAAAAAAAGGGTCGAGAAGACCTAGCTTCTCTTACTCCTGCGTCTACGGGGCACGAATTTCCGGTCATCCTTTGACCGGATCTTCACGACTCCGCGGTGTATGGCGCAGCTTATGCAGAGATACTTCGTTGTCTTGGTGCGATTGATCTGTGCACCTTGATCTTTAAGCTCTTTCAGAACCCTCGAGTCCACCAGACTGGTGTATCTGGTCACTCTCTTGGCTTTGTCTCGTGGTACTTGGGCGCCGCAGTAGCTGCACTGAACCATGCCGGACCGCCCTTTCCCCCCTTTGCTGCGTCCTCCGCTACTTCTCTTCTTAGGCATTCCCAAGCCTCACCACGGATATACGGAGGTCCGTTATAAACCCTACGAGGTCTCAGCCAGCTCCTCCAAGATGAAGGAGACCACCTCGTCGAACATCGTGCGGGCGGCTGCGCCGTAGCCTTGTAGTGAGAGATGGATTCCGTCGTCGCTGTACAGGGGGTTCAGCCGTCCATCGGGGCCGGCGAGGGAGGAGAACAAGTCTACTATCCTAATCCCTTTGTCGTCGCAGTGCTCCGTTATGAGGGCGTTGAGCTCCCTTATCCGCGAGTTCATGCCGTCATCTGCCTCGGTGGGCGTCAACGTGCACGCTATGGGCTTGGACCCAGTCTTGAGGGCCCTCGCGTAGAGTCTCACCAGGTTCTCCATGACCTGCCCCGGCTCCCTTCCGGCGTAGAGGTCGTTTATGCCGGCCCATATGATGACGTAGTCGGGGCGCTCGGCCTCGACGCTTGTCCGGAACCTCCCGAGCATCCCGTCTGTGCTGTCGCCGTTGATGCCCTTGTTGATGAAGAACGCCTCGTAGCCCTTGAGCCCCAGCTCCTGGAGCCTGACGCGGGTCATGGGCTCAAGCATGTCCGTGTAGGGCGTCTCCACGTAGCCGCCGTAGGGGCTGGGCGACTGGTAGCCCACCGTGAGGCTGTCCCCGAGGCACACGAAGGCGACGACCCTGGTGGTCGGCATCTCAAGGCATCTGCGGGGCAGGGATATTAATACCTTGACCCCAGAGATGTACAGGTGAATAGTTTTGCCTAAAGGCTTCAAGAGCAGTGTCATGGGCGCCGACCTCGTCATAGTGAACGGGAAAGTAGTCACAGTGGATGAGAACGGCACCGTCGCTGAGGCGGTGGCGGTGAAGGACGGCAACATCGTGGCGGTGGGGACGACGAAGCAGGTGAAGGAGCTTGCCAACAGCGGCACGAACGTCATAGACCTGGAGGGGAGGCTAATGCTACCAGGCTTCATCGACACCCACGAGCACTGCATCAGGCGGGGGCTCCAGCTGGACTGGGTGAACTGCAAGTCCCCGCCCATGCGCAGCCTCGGCGACGTGATAGAAGCGCTGAGGATGAAGGCGGAGACCAAGCAGAAGGAGGAGTGGGTCATAGGCTCATGGTTCGACGAGAGCCAGTGGAAAGACAAGCGGTTCCCCAACAGGTACGACCTCGACAAGGCGTCCAACGAGCACCCCATATACCTGGGGAGGGCGGGCGGCCACAACTCCGTGGCTAACAGCCTCGCCCTGGAGCTGGCGGGGATAACCAAGGACACACCTCAGCCGCCTGGGGGCAACATCGAGCGAGACGAGAACGGCGAGCCCACGGGCCGCCTTGACGAGATCGCGGCCATGGACCTGGTGAGGAGCCTCATCCCTAAGCCGTCAGGATTCAAGGAGATGGAGCTGCTGGTCGAGAACTGGCCGATATTGGAGGATCAGTACCTCAGCTGGGGCCTCACCACCATTCACGAGGCACACATCAAGGCGCCCGAGGCCCACGCCTATCAGATCCTCAACGAGGAGGGGAAACTCAGGATACGCATAGGCCTCATGCTCGACGGCATGACGCCCTACAATGGCTACGCCACAAGCGACTTGAGCCGCCAGGGCATCAGGACGCCGTTCAAGTGGAGCGACAGGCTCTACGTCGTGGGCGTCAAGGTGGGCACAGACGGCGCCATGGGCAGCCTCACAGCGGCTCTCCACGAGGACTACGCCAACGACCCCGGCAACAAGGGGATCATCAGGTGCACCAAGGAGGACCTCACGGACGAGATAGTCAGGTGCCACGTCGCCGGCATAAGGACGTGCACCCACGCCATAGGGGACCGCGCCATAGACATGACCCTGGACGCCCTCGAGGAGGCAGTCAACTCAAGACCCTGGCCCGACCACCGGCACAGGATAGAGCACGCCGGATACGTGCTGCCGCGTCAGCTAGAACGGATGGCGAGGCTGAAGATCAACGTCTCGGCCTCCATCGGCTTCTGCTACCCCATCGGGGACAGCCACATCGCCGCCCTCGGCCCGGACAGGCTCTGCGGGTACTACCCCATGAAGAGCTTCAGGGACCACGGCGTCGTGGCGGCGGGTAACAGCGACGGCTTCGGCGACAGCTGGGCCCTCACGGGCATATACGGCTGCGTCACACGAAAGTCGAGGAGCGGCAACTACCTCTGCAAAGACGAGGCGGTCCCCATCATGGATGCGATAAAGGTCTACACGTGGAACGCGGCTTACCTGGAGGGGAGCGAGGACTTGAAGGGCTCCATAGAGCCGGGTAAGCACGCGGACTTCGTGGTCCTGGACAGGGACATAACCGCCGTGGACCCCGAGAAGATCATCGAGACCGAGGTCTTGATGACCATCGTGGGCGGCGACGTCGTCTACGAGCGGTCACCGTGATCTCTCGTATACATCCTCTACCTTTTTGATGTACTCCGGCGCGAGGCCATGAGCCTTTGCGCCGGTGACCATGAGCTCCACGTAGCTCCTCGCCGGAGTGAAAGGCCCCTTGGGCTCGGCCACCCTGTAGAGGTCGGCCCCGTGCCACTCCCCGTCCTCGCCGAGGACCAGGAAGGTCTCCCGCCTGTAGAGCCCCTGGGGGACGCTCTCAAGCACATCCAGGTCCAGCAGCTCCTCCTCGGGGACGTCGTAGACGACTCCGTGGACGAGGCCGCCCGGCTTCTCGATGATGGTGCTGATGCCTCCCTGACGCCTCTCGCTCCAGAACCTGAACTGTACCTCGTAGTTGGGGAGGTAAGCCCTCATGACGAACTCGGCGCTGGGGCAGTAGCTTCGTAGAAACTCCATGTTCAGGTTCGAGCCGTAGCCGAAGTGGTGCATGGATACCCCATGCGTTTCAGGGATTTAGGGGTATCCGCACGTGGGTTAAGCTGCAGGCAGAGTTTTATCCACGACAGCACAGTCTCCACCGGTGACTTCTTGTCTGAGCCGAGGACGGTCAGGGGGACTTTCATGGCTCTCGTTCTCATAGGCTTCTTCGCGCGTCTGAGCTACGGGATGGCTAGGACGCCGTTGCTGGCTTTGTTCGCACGGAGCCTGGGCGCGTCGTCGGCGGCGATCGGGCTCGCGGTGGGCATGTCCACCGTGACAGGTATATTCTTCAAGGCTCCCGCGGGGACACTGTCGGACATCTACGGCAGGAGGGCGGCGCTCCTCGCCGCCACCGTCATATTCGGGTTGATGCCCTTCGCGTACGTCTTAGTCAACGACTGCAGGCTGCTGGTGGTCATCAGGTTCTTCCACGGCTTCGCCACGGCCATCTACGGCCCGGTCTCGATGGCGGTGATCATGGACATAGCGGGGGAGAGTCTTCGTTAAAACGTCCCCGGGGGCGGCCTAGCTCAACAGTTCGAGGCCGGCGGCGTATGCCCCGAGCTCGGCGAAGAAGGTAGAGTCAGCGGTGCCGATGATCACGGCGTCGCCGTCCTCGGGTCCCAGCTCCAACATGGACTCGACGAGGGATTCCTCCACGGCATCGGGTAGTGCTGGGACCTTGAAGCACCCATCCTCGACGATCAGGGTGGTCGCGCCAGACGCGCCGGAGATCAAAGCGTTATCCCTCTGCTCGACCCCCAGCCTCACCTTGGAGGCGCCGCGCTTCACGAGCACGGCGTGGTTGTACTCTCCGACGGTCAGATGGCTCCTTGGGACCGGCCTCCCTCTGATACTTTGGGTGAGTTCCTCCACCAGGCCCTCGCCCTCAGCGGTCAAGCATACGCCCCGCCGAGTGGATGAGACGAGGCCCTCCTCCGCCAGCCTCCTCAGCAGGTTCCTGACGGTTCCCTCGCCGAGGCATAGGTCGGCTGAGAGCTGCTTCCTACCTGGGCTCTTTTCTCTAATGATGCGTAGAGCGATTAGCACGTGGGCCGAGGTGAACTCGGGTGTGCGGCCCGGCGCCGTCTTCCCGGAAAGAGCGGCCAATGTCTCTACGGGTCTCACGGTTTCTGGTACCCCCGGCCCCGGTTAAGTTTTATGAGAAGCCGGTGTAGGTCCACGCCGCTGCGTCGCCGTCGTGTAGCCTCCACTGGTCGGCGCCCACCGATCCTGACTGCCACCCGTCGTCGTAGTAGCTCCAGAGCCAGTACTTGTCTGTCTCGCCGCCGACGTCGTTCACCGTGTTCACGAAGGCGCCGAACTCGAACACCGTGCAGTCTAGCTCCGCGACGCGCCGTGTGGCGTCCAAGAGAGACTCACCCGCCCCAATCCTGGTCCCGTTGAACCATGCAACGGTGCCGTTCCCGTAGTCTATCATTATGTCCACCGTCGCTGTGAAGCTCTCAAGCTCGCTGAGAGCTCTCTGGTAGTCCGCCTCCAGGGCGGTAACGCGGTTGTTCAGGTAGACGGCGCCGGCGCCGGCCGCTATGGTCGTGCATAGAAGGAGGGCCGCCGCCCACTTGTAGCTTGAGTCACTAATCAAAATGTATCATGCTCCTGATGGCTTGAAGGAGAGGGGGCAGCCCCACGGCGAAGAAGACCGCGTTGCTCAGCTCATGCATGATGGCGAATGGCACGCCGCTGATCAAGGCAACGGATACGGGTATGCCGGCGACATAGGCCGAGACCACGTTGGTGAACAGGTCGTAGACGAAGGTAAGCAGGAACCCTGTGACGCCGAGTCGGAGGTCTGGGCTCCACCCTGGCTCGACCCTCAGTCCTCCGCGGAGGGTGCCCCCGGCGACGCCGTAGAGCATCTCACCGAGTATTGTGGCGGCCAGCGTCAGCAGGTTGAACCCATATGGGTTGACTGTGCCGTAAACAAGCCAGATGAGGGTCCCCAGGGTGGCCCCGAAAACCGAGCCGTACAGGTACCCGCCCGTGAAGACGATGAGGTCCATGAACTTGACGTTGATTACCCCTATCAGCAGGTAGTTGGTGGCGACGGCCGCAGCCGTCATGACTGCGAGCATGGACGCCCTCCTTGCCGGGGTCAGCCCGTTCTCCTTCAAGCTCACACATACTGGATGGACCATCCATCCAATAAGCTTTGCCGCTGATCTTTTACACGACCGACGCGGAGAAAAACCCGTGATCGAGTACTTCGACGCCCCGGACATCAAGAAACGTATACTGGAGATAATAGACGTGCTCCGCTTCGACCACGTGGACCCTGAGAGGGTCCACTGCGTCAGGAGCAGGGGCAGCCAGGCCAAGAACACCATAGCCAGGATACACGGCCTCGGCAGGATATGGCAGGAGACCCTCAGGATGGAGCCCACATACATCCTGGAGATCATCCACGAGCAGTTCGACTACTACCCCAGGGAGGCCCAGGACAGGACCCTGATCCACGAGCTCATGCACATCCCCCAGGGCTTCCGCGGCGGCTTCAGGCACCACGGAGACCACGTCACGACGGAGAACGTGGACACATGGTGCCGACGGTACCGGCAGAGGCGCAGGGAACTGGGGCTGGACAACGTATAAGTCACGCCGCGCGCAGTTTCACACGATGTACCCGAGCCTCACCGTCAAGGTCGTCGAGGAGCCCACCACCCTCAGGGAGTTCATAGCGACCCTGGGGAAGGACACCCTCTACGCATACGACAGGCGCGTCGTCGGCGTCATCGTCAACGACAGGAGGCTCTGGGACTCCGCGAAGCTCAAGCCAGGGGACAGGGTCGTCGTCTTCCCCATCATAGTGGGTGGATGAGAAGGGGGTAGAGCTCCAGCTGTGTCAGCGTCAGTAAAATGGTCACCAGGACCCCCCACGCGACCTGCCCCACCGTGTGCATCCTCAGCTCGAGCCGCGCCCAGCCGACTACGACCATGACCAGAGTCAAGGGCCAGAGCCTCACTCCGTACTGGTGGACGAGGAAGATGGCGGGCCCAGCCACGCCGGAGGCGTGGATGCTGATCTTGTACCTCAGCGTGATGATCATCATGAAGAAGCTGTTCACTAGGTAACAGGCCATCAGGTAGACCATGGCGACCGGCGCCTCGAGGTAGGCGAGCGCCAACAAGCCCAGGACGTAGCTGGATATCGCCCCCAGGAAGGGCTTGGTCCTCTCGTCCCTCTCGTTGACCATCATCTCCGTCACCATGCCGCTTCGCCTCTGGATGAAGATTATCGACACAGGAAGGATGCCCGAGAAGAAGACCGCTGTGAGAAGAACAGTAGGGGATAGCCTAGCTCCGTCTGTATAGTAGATGTAGACGAACGTTGCCACGGCGAGCAGCGGCGCGTTCATAAGGAGAGTGACCGCCTTCGCCAAGGACTCCCTTTTACCCATCACGGCATACCTCGCAGGGTGAACAACATAATGTTCACTCTCTAGCGATATATATTTCCTGTTCTTCCCCACCCTTGCCGTAGGCACGCACGGCGTCGAGGGTGAACGGAGGACCGAGGATCACCATCACCCGCCCGTAGAAGTTGTGGAGATCCCCCACCGAAGGCGTGAGGTTTCCCGAGGGATGGCTGTGAGCGGTCCCGACTATAGAGAAGTCTATGGGCAGCATATGGGCGGGAAAGGTGGCGAAGCCCCTGCCGCCTGCGCCGAAGGGTGGGAAAAGGTACTCGGTGACCCTGATCTCGCCGCCGTCCCTGGACCCTCGGAGCAGGAGGATCATCTCCCTCGGGTGGACATTACGGGCCACATCCATCATGTCCCTCAGGAGCCCCTCCGGCACTACAAGCCGCATACACCACACATATGCGGCGGTTAAATAAAGCCGTGGCTATAACGTGTGTCTGATGATCACCACCGTCCTCATGGACTACGACAGCACCCTCCACGACATGGACGGCGTCATGGAGCGCAGCCTCGACGGCGTCCTGGGGTACACATGGGAGGAGCTCTACCATACATGGGTCTTCGAGATCCACCGGGCCCTCATCCATCGGAGGTACTTGGACCGCCACGACGACATGATGTTTCACTGTACCCTCCTCTTCGACCACCTGGAGCTACCCTTCGACAAGGAAGCGGCTGACCTAATCTGCGCCAAGTTCGAGGAAGCCCAAGAAACGGCGAAGAAGGACCCCATCTACTACCCCGACGCCGTCCCCGCCCTCGAAGCCCTCAAGGACATGGGACTAACCCTCTGCCTCAGCACGGGATACGGGGCAGGGCAGAAAGCCAAGACACTGGAGCGCAGGACGGGTAAGAAGTTCTTCAAGCACACGTTCAGCGAGCCGGCGCTCGGGGTGCTGAAGACCGAGCCGGAGTACTACATGAAGGCGCTGAAGCTGGCCAAGGCCAAGCCCATGGAGACCGTGAGCGTCGGCGACACCCCGCTGAGCGACATAAGGCCCGCCAAGCTGGTGGGCATCAAGACGATCTGGGTCAACAGGAACCAGGAGCCCAGGCCCCTGGAGGAAGACCAGATCGCGGACTACGAGACAAGGGGCCTCAGTAAGGCGGTGGAGATAATCGGGAAGCTCCTATAGCATATCCGGCTCGAACCGTTCCAAGGTGCCCTTGGAGACGTCCACGACTATCTTGGCCCTGACGATGGGGATCAGCCCCTCTACGTCCAGGTTGTAGATGACCACGTACTTGTTCTCCTTCATCGGGTACTGCATGACGCTCTGCACCTCAAGACTCTTGAAACGATCTCCGTGGATTGCTCTCAGCTCGTTTTCGAGTATTGTTGATATCTGTTCGTGACCCTGCAACTCGATCAATATGCGGCGTCCGCGGTGGTTTTTATCTATTTCCATTCTTTTTCACTTACTTATTCACGTTCATCAATTGATACTTTTTTGTTAATTTTTTATTGATTCCAATCAATTAATACTTTTTTGTTTATCATTTATTGACACGCACCAATTGATACTTTTTTGTTAACCACGTTGTTAAAAATACTTAATTTTTTATCTTTTCATTGTCCTTTTTTCCCAGGTATACTTCAGTTAAACAAATGTATACATCCGTTATACATGTTGTAACAACCAGTATTTGGGGTATAGTAATATAGATCAATAATACATAACACTCCTAGTGAACAACGGATGTTCAGCCCAATCACCAAGAAAGAGTCTCTGAGGCATCTCAGCAACGCCCTGGAGCTGGAGATGGACAGGCTCCACCTTGCCGAGGCCATGACCCAGCGTAGGGCGCGGCTGAGGGCCATCTCCCGATCCATCATGGAGGAAAGGTCAGCTACGGCGGAGATGCCCTCAGACCACGACTGGAGGAAGGTGCTCGTGTCCGTGGCGCTGAACAGAGACCGTGGGCCGAAGGGGGGCAGGTGAGCGGCTTGAACGTGGAACTCGTGAAGACCCTGAACGCGCTGCTGACGTGGCTCATGATGATGGGGCCGGTGCTGAAGTGGTGGGCCAGGACAGTCCTCGCAAACAGATAGCATGATACCTTTTTCGCCTTCCGGGGGTGGGGCTCTACCCCACCCTCGGTTTGCAGATTAACTCAAGGATCTTCGTGTCGAAGAACCTGTGGGTGTTGCTTGGTATCAGAACCACGGCCGTGTCGGCGCCGCTGCCCGAGCCTCCTATCGCTATACACTCCTCGCCTGACTCTATTAGGCCCGCGTCGCAGGCCATGCATGAGATCTCCAGGGCGACCTTGACGCCTCGGCTGAACAGCCGGAGCGTGTGGGCGATGATCTCGTCCACCTGTATGGCCCCGAACTTCTGCTTCACCGCCCTGCCGAGGCCACCGAAGGCGTGGAGGTGGTAGAAGACCTTGCCTCCGTTGGCCTCTATCTTGTCGCGGTTCTCTTCAATCATCCTGTGCTTGTTGGGCTCCCTGAAGCCCATCATCCCCGCCGAGACCACAAGGTTATAGCCTTTGAAGGCCTCGGACGCCAGCGCCCCGGTGTAGCCGGTGTAGCTGGCCACGACGATGTTCTTGATCCCGAGTTCCTCTGCTCGTCTCTTCACTAAAGAGAGCGTCTTATCTGTGTTTCCTTTACCCGGGGTTTCGAAGTAAACTGTCTTCAGTTCCTTATACGCCATTTAATCTCAAGGATAAAAGGGCGGAAGCGGTATTAGAGTTTAATATAAGTGGTTAGCCTCGAGGGATGACGACGTATTTCAGAAGCTCTCTCGGTGTCAGCCCTTGAGCCCTCCCCCAAGCCAGACCCACCAGATTATCCTTCTCTATCTCACTGTATACGAGATAGGCCATGATGACGTTGAACCCGTATTCGTCTGCCGACCTCGAGGCAGTAGCGTGATCATATTTTGCGAGCCTCAGGTATGTCCTGATGAGGGCTACGTCTCCCTCGTAGATGGGGCCCAGTATCTCAGCGTATGGGGTTCCAAGACCTTGGATCACGGGTCTGATGTTCTCGGCTTCTATGATGTCGTTGAGGTGGGGGACGCTGATGCCGTAGGTGGCTGGGAACAGTTCTTCGACGTTCAGCGTCTTTCCTTTGTTTCCTCTCTGCTTTATGGCGATGAGGACGTTCTCGATGTCGGTCTCAAGTTCAACGAGCTTGCGGACTATGCGGCGGTCCCTGGTTGGTAATTTCTTCACCGCCTCAAGTATGGCCGAGGCGTTAAGATAGTTGAGCATGAGCTCCAGCGGCCACAGGGCGTCATGCTCCTCGTAGAGAGGCATCTGTTCGCTGACCTTGGCGTAAGGGGTCCCGCGCAGCATCTCCACCACGCTCTCTAGGCTGTCCGCCTTCACCAGGTCTTCATAACTCGCTACCTGGTAGGCGCTGATGGGGATGAGGCTGAGCCTTATCTCGTCCTCAGAGGCGTCGCTGAACTTGCCTCGCAGTATCCTTTTGAGGTTCACTACCTCGAAACGCATCTGGTAGTAGCCCATGAGGAACTCCCCAATTTTCTTGGGCGTGAGCTCCACTATCTTCTCGATGCGTTCAATGAACTTCCTGTAGAAGACTCGCTCCATGGCGATGTCTGGCCTGGATTCGTCGTCCAGCGTGACGCTCCCGTACGGCGTGTCCTCCAGTTTAGTCAGGAAGTCGTCGACGTCTCTCGTATCCGCCAGCGTCTGCATCTGCTCCCGTGTGAGGAGGTCCGCGATCCTTGCGTGGGTGCGCAGGACCACGTATTTCATCCCCAGCTTTAGTTTCTGCGTGATGCTTTTGCACCTCCAATTAGCTTCATCCTGACGAGTTCCTCGAGGCTCTCCTCGTCGAGCTTGTCTTCGATGAACTTGATTATCTGTTTATACTCGGGTATTATGATGTTCTCTAGGGCGTTGACCTTCCTGTTCGTCTTGCCTAGCTCGTCTGCGATCCTCTCGACACGGGACTCGAACTCGGCGAGCCTGATGATGTCATCGAGTATCTCGTAGACCCTATCCGAGGCTACGCTCAGCGTGATATCCAGCTCCGCCGTGATCTCGGGTTTCTCACCTATCTTCACGAAGGGGTATCTAACCCCCATGACTGCCCTGGGTAGAACCTCTAGCTCCAGGGAGCTCTTTATGCTCCTAGTCTGGCTCTGGACCTCCTGGGGCCCCAAGCTGAGGTAGGCGGCTGTAACCGCGGCGTATGCCTCCTGCAGGATATCCATCAGCAGCTTGCGTCTTCCCCTCAACACGTCGAGGGAGGTAGTTAACTCCTTGGCGAGTTGATCCCTCTTTAGTTTGAGGAACTCGGTGCCTCGCTCAATGAAGCCTATCCTCCTCTTCATGTCCATGAGGAAGCCCTTGGTGGGCTTGACGCCGGCAGTCGATGACAACCCTTACACTTCCCGTTTATGGGCTGGGTGATACTTGTTGATGTAAGTCTCTCTTATCCTGATGAGGTCTTCCTCGGGTAGAATGCTCAGCAGATCCCATGCGATGTCGAGTGTCTGTTCTATGCTCCTGTTCTCGTACCTACCCTGTTTAACGAACTCTTGCTCGAACCGGTCGGCGAACTCCAACCAGGTCCTCTCACGCTCAGAGAGTCCTACGGTTCCAACGATCTGGACGAGGCCTCGGGCACGTGTTCCCTCTGCGTAAGCCATGTAGAGCTGGTTACTCACGTCGCTGTGGTCTTCTCGGGTAGTCTCTGCACCGATTCCGTCCTTCATCAGCCTGCTGAGGCTCGGGAGGACGTTCATCGGGGGATAGAGGCCCCTGAGAGCGAGTCCACGCTGAAGTATGAGCTGGCCCTCGGTGATGTAGCCGGTGAGGTCTGGGATGGGGTGTGTGATGTCGCCGGCTGGCATCGAGAGGATGGGCATCAGAGTGACGCTTCCTTCTCTGCCCTTGATCTTGCCTGCTCTTTCGTATATTGTGGCGAGGTCGCTGTAGAGGTATCCCGGGTATCCTTTCCTTGTAGGGATCTCTTCTCGGGCGATGCTGATGGCTCTTAGAGCCTCTGCGTAGTTCGTCATGTCTGTGAGTATGACGAGCACATGCATCCCCAAGTCGAATGCCAGATACTCGGCGATCGTCTGGGCGATCCGAGGGGTAACGATGCGCTCGATGGACGGGTCGTCAGCCAGGTTCAGGATCATGACGCTCTTGTTGAGGGCGCCGGTCTTCTCGAACTCCTCCCTGAAGTAGGCGGCCTCCTCGTTCTTGATGCCCATGGCGCCGAAGACGATGGCGAAATCTGTTTCTCTTCCAGGGATGGTGGCCTGTCTGGCGATCTGGGCGGCTAACTCGTTGTGTGGGAGCCCAGACTCGCTGAAGATGGGGAGCTTCTGGCCACGGACGAGGCTGTTCATGCCGTCGATGCTGCTGAGCCCTGTCTGGATGAACTCGGATGGTACGTCCCTCGCTGCTGGGTTGATGATACCCCCGTTGACGTCTCTGAGGTCAGTCGACAGCGGCCTAGGTATGCCGTCGAGGGGCTCGAAGCTTCCGCTGAACACCCTTCCGATGAGGTCAGGGGACACTGGGATCCTTAGAACGTCTCCGGTGAACCTCACAGTGGTGTTGAGGTCTAGACCCGAGGTCTCACCGAAGCACTGAATCATAGCCCAGTCTCTGCTGACGTCTAGGACGCTACCCTGCACTGTTTCGCCGTTGGGTCTCTGGATCTGCACGACCTCATCGAAGCTGACGTCTCTGACGTTCTCTATCATGAGGATGGGTCCTTTGATCTCTGTGGTGGTCCTGTACTCCAGTCCCGCAACTTTTGCCATTATGACGCCACCTCGTACTGGATTGCCAGGTCATCCGCCTCGTTCTTCATCTGCACCCTGGCTTCCTTTATGGGCTCCAAGCCCTGTCTCTCCTTGAGCCTCATCATCTCTCTGAGGACGCCCAGGTCCCTGATCTGCTCTATGGGTATACCCTTCCTTACGAGGGGTGACACAACATCGTAGAAGTCTACGTAGATCTCAAGCAATGCAGCCTGTTTCTCGGGGGAACAGTACCTGTCTACCTCGTGGAAGGCGCTCTGAACCAGGAACCCCTCCCTGAGTATCTCAGCTATAAGGAGCACCAGTCTCTGCTCGTCGGGGAGAGCCTTCTCTCCTATGATACGGGCTGTCTCCTCGATCTCGCTGGCCTCCTCAAGAAGCCTCAGCGCTCTCGCTCGTGCGTCCTCCCAGCCTGGGGATTGCTCGGTCCACCAATCGGCTGCTACTCTCAGGTACCTTGTGAAGCTTCTCAGCCAGTTGATGGCCGGGAAGTGTCTACGGTAGGCTAACTCCGAGTCAAGAGCCCAGAAGGTTCCGATGAACCTGAGGGTGTTTGTGGTCACTGGCTCCGAGTAGTCTCCACCTGGAGGAGACACGGCACCCATGATGGTGAGGCTTCCAAATCTCTCCTCGCTACCAAGCGTGACTACCCTGCCGGACCTCTCATAGATTCCTGCTATACGGTCCGCGAGGTAGGCTGGGAACCCTGCCTCCGCCGGGATCTCTTCAAGGCGGCCCGAGATGTCTCTGAGGGCCTCCGCCCATCTCGACGTGGAATCGGCCATGATGGCGACGTCGTAACCCTGGTCTCTGAAGTATTCGGCGATAGTGACCCCCATGTAGATGCTGGCCTCTCGGGCCGATACAGGCATGTTGGACACGTTGGCTATGATCACCGTCCTCTCGATGAGGCGTCTCCCTGTCCTTGGGTCTTCTATCTTTGGGAAGCTCTCTACTACGTCGGCCATCTCGTTGCCGCGTTCACCGCAGCCAATGTATACGATGATGTCGGCGTCGCTCCACTTAGCTATCTGCTGTAGAGTAACAGTCTTCCCTGTCCCGAATCCACCGGGTATGGCTGCTGCGCCTCCTTTGGCGCATGGGAAGAAGGTGTCGATGACGCGTTGTCCCGTTATGAGGGGCATGCTCAGCGCCAGCCTCTCCTTGATGGGTCTGCCTCGCCTGACTGGCCAGGTCTGCATCATCTTTAAGGGAACTGTCTCTCCGTCACCGGTCTCGAGCTCGGCAACTGTATCCGTGACCGTGTGCTCTCCTGACTTTATTGACTTTATTGTTCCACTCAATCCGGGTGGTACCATGATCTTGTGGACGAAACTCGGCGTCTCCTGCACAGTTCCGATGATGTCTCCGGCAACGACTTTGTCGCCTTTCTTTACTGAGGCGTTGAAAACCCATTTTTTCTCCCTGTTGAGGGGAGCTATGTTGGTTCCTCTAGTTATGAAGGGGCCTGTTAGGTCCCATAGCTCTGTCTCTGACCTCTCGACGCCGTCCATGATCTGGCTCATGATCCCAGGGCCTAACTCGGCGATGAGGGGGGTCCCTATATCTATGACAGGCTCACCGGGTTTCAAGCCTGCAGTGGCTTCGTAGACTTGTATGTAGGCCGTCTCTTCGCTAAGTCTTACGATCTCGCCCATGAGTTTGAGGTTACCAACTTCGGCGAGGTCGCCCATCTTGGGTTTTTCCTTGAACTTTGCTATTACAAGTGAACCGTTTATTCTCTCGATTGTTCCTTCAATCATCGCCATCTTAGATCACCCCCAGTTTTTCTGCCACCTCTGAAGCCTTGGATCCCCTCACCTTGGAGAGCCTGCCCTCTAGGGTGTTATAGTACACCTTTGTACCTCTCTGGTTCTTCACGATGACTCCGCCCATCGCGTCGATGGGCTTAGCGTCGAGCCGAAGAGATACACCAAGCTCCTTGGTTAACTCTGATAGAATTTTATTGAGGAAGCCATTATCCACTTTGTTGGACGAGACAATCAACTCGTCCTCTCCTATAGCCTCTACTGCTTCCGAGATCAGCTTCTTAACAACTTCTTGGTAGTCTGCCCCGCCTTTCTTCGCCATCGCCTCAAGCTTCTCCCGGGCATACTCGAAGACCGTGTCGAGTAACTCCATCTTTACCTCCATGACCATCTTACGGCCATCCAGGTTTGCCCGGCCCACGATCCTGTCGTGAACCGCCCTGAGCTCGGAGCCGACTATGGTCCTCAAGTGTCTATCGACGTCGCTTTTAATGCGTACCTCTTCTTGCCTAGCATTCTCAAGGATCCGTTTTGCCCTCACCTCTGCTTTCGCGATGAGGGTGTTCCTCTCTTCCACGGCTTTATCTATTAAGCCTGCTTCCAGCTCTATGCTGCTCATTCAGGGAGAACCTCCTTTAACACAAGTTCGACGGCGCTCTCCATTTTCTCTGCCGGGATCTTCCTCAGCTCCTCGACTTGTTTTTCATAGTCCTTTGCGACTTTTGCCGCTTCTTTCACCGCTTTCTTCTCTTCCTCCGCAAGCATCTCCTCAAGCCCGGTGCCTCTCTGGGCCCTCATCAGTCTCCTGTTTGACTCGGTTTTTGCGGCATCAATCATCTCGTCGGCTTCTTTCTGGGCTTCGGAAACCATTCGCTCTGCTTCGGCTTTCGCCTCAATGAGGAGCTTTTGTAGCCTCGAGCCCATTGATAGTATTCGTTCCATATCCATCCTCTACAACTCCAACCTCGTCCCTATCGCCAGCGAGACAACTGCCTGGAGTTCCTCCATTCTCATACCCGTCTCCATGGTAAAGTCGGGGACTAGGGCAAAGACAGGCGTGATGTCTCCCTTCCTCATGATCTCCTCCCTGACGTTCCTCGTCTCAGGCGCAAAGCGCTCGGGAAGTATGATGAGCTTATAGTCCTCATCGTTCACGAGTCGAGCTAGTGTCGCTGCCACGGCTTCTCCATTTATCTCATGGTAACCGGCGGCTCCGATAAGCTCGAAGGCCGTCGCGAAGGAGGGGGGTCCAATGACAGCTATGCTCATTTCCTAATTGGACACGTTAATGAACCTAAAAAGACTTATGCACCTTCCGGAAAAACCGTTAACCAAGTTTGATTTAAAAGAAAAACTGCCGTAGGATACTAAATAGCTGGACATGCGGCTTTCCTAAATAGGATTCTCGATGGGCCACATGGATCCCCTTCGAGTGTCTATTTGCACGGTTCTCCATCGTCAGCACTCTGAAAAGCCTTAATCAAAGAAGAAACAAGGATAGGGGAACGGTCTTCCCTGTGCTAATGGAAGATGTGCTCTATGAACACCTCGATGGGGATCGTTATCAGGGCGGGCCAGATCCCGAAGATGACTGAAAGCGCGCTCATGGCTATGAGCGCCACCGCCATCATGGTGGGCACAGTAGTCACAGCCTTCAGCTCCTCGGGAAGCTTGCCGTAGTAGATGCGCCACACGGCCCTGAACTCGTACGCCAGAGTCACCAGAGTCGCCAGGCTCCCTGCCAGGATGGCTACCCCAAGCTCCATCCACGAGGACTCGAAGCCTCTGACGAAGGCGCCGCTCAGGAGCAGGAACTTCGACTTGAAGCCCACGGCCGGAGGCACCCCGCCGATGGTCAGGAACCCCGCCATGGTCGCGAGGATGACGATGGGCAGCTTCTCCGCGAGTCCACCCATCTTGGTCATGTCCCGCGTCCCTGTGCGGTACATGAGGGCGCCTGAGACGAGGAACAGGAGGGCGATCGCCAGGCCGTGGCTTATCGAGTAAGATATGGCGCCCAAGACCCCGTAGTCGATGAACGTGAAGACGCCTAAGACGCAGTAGTTCATCTGGCTCATGCTCAGGTAGGCCACCAGGCGTTTCGTGTCCGTCTGGACTATCGCCATGACGCCGGCGTAGAGAATCGTCATCAACGCCCAGAGTTCGATCCAGCCGCTGACTCCATGAAGAACCTCGGTGAAGTAGGGCATCAGCCTGGATAGGGCGTACGTGCTCAGCAGCACAGATGTGGCCCCCAAGACCGCGCTCACCGGGGCAGGCGACTCTGAGTATGTGTCGGGCATCCACCCGTGTAGACCCAGTGCGCCTATCTTGACCAGAAGGCCAATGGTGATGGCGATGCCGACCCAGAACGCACTAGGGTGGGATGAGATGTTGGCGAGGTCGGCTATCTCGAAGCTTCCCACGGCCCAGTATGCGCCGAGGATGCCGATGAGGAGGGCTCCTCCGCCGATGTGTGTGTAGAGGAAGTACAGCAGCGAGTTCCTCCTTCTGTCCCCGTAGCCGTACAGCAAGACCAGTATCCACGAGAAGACGAGGGCCATCTCGAAGAACAGGTAGAACTCTATCAGGTTGGTCGCCAGCATGGAGCCGGCGACGCTCACGCCGTACAGCAGGAAGAAGGTGTAGAACCTCGCGTACTGCTCGTTGTTTTCCTCAAGGTCGTCCAGGTTCAGCCTCCTCTCCATGTACTGAAGCGAGAAGAGCGCTGTGAACGCGAACACGAACATGTAGGTGAAGATTACGGGGACGCTGAGTCCGTCGGCCATTAGCCCGAACGTCAGCCCTACGGGGGAGACGACCCAGTTGTACTCCTCAAGCACGATGGAGTGTTCCACCACCGGCATCAATATGCCAAAGACGATGGACACGGCTAGCAGCGCGGCGAAGACCACATAACCTACGCGTTTCCCGATGCTTCTACCGATCAGGTATACTACGGGAGCACATAGGAAGGACGCCAAGAGGACCAGTAAGAGTAAGTTGTTTACCATTTCATTCACCTCACACGGGCAGCAGCCCTGGTATCACCTCGAACAGCGGATCTAGGATAAGCCCCGGGTAAATCCCGAGGATTATCGACAGCAGGCAGAGCAGCATCATGGGAACGATCATCAGCTGCGGCGCCTCCTTCACATCCTTGAGGTGCTCGGGCAGCGGACCATAAAAGATCCGGCGCATCGCCCACATCGTGTACCCGACTGTCAGGGCGGTGGACAGGATGGCGACGATCGCGATGAGGAGCTCCACGGAGTTCCCTTGAATGCCTGGCCCGAACGCGCCCATGAACACCATGAGCTTGGACGCGAACCCAACCGTCGGCGGGATGCCGGCGATGTTCATGGCTCCGATGATGAAGGCCGTCGCGGTTACGGGCATCTTTGCGGCGAGGCCGCCCAGCTGCCGGATGTCCCTGATGCCGGTCTGGTGCATGATCGCCCCGGCGCTGAGGAACAGGGCTGCCTTCCCCAGTCCGTGGCTGACGTAGTGCATCATGGAGCCGCTTATGCCGATAGTGGTGCCGCTGGCTAATCCGATGAACAGGTAGCCCATCTGGCTCATGCTGGAGTAGGCTAGGAGCCGCTTTATATCGTTCTGAGCTAGGACCATCATGCCGCCGTAGATCATGGTGGTTAAGCCCCAGAGCATGGTCAGCACCATGTTGGTGTCCATGACTCCCGCGATGGGGATAAGCATCCTCACTATGGCGTAGGCGGCCAACCCGATCATCGCTGGACTCAGCAACGCGCTTATGGGGGTGGGTGCCTCCGCGTGGGCGAAGGGAAGCCAGATGTGGAAGCCGAACATAGCCATCTTGACGGTGAGACCCAGGAGCATCGTCACAACTATGAACCCGGCCCACGGAGAGCCCTGGATCAGCACAAGGTCGGCTATCTCGAATGAGCCGGTGTTGGCGTAAGCCGAGAGGGCGCCCGTGACGAAGAGGACCGCACCTAAGACGGACCATAGAAGGTACATGAACCCTATCTTCTCACGCTCCCCGGAGCCGTAGGCGTTGATGAGCGCCCACGACGGGATTATCATCAGCTCGAAGAACAGGTAGAACTCGAACAGGCTCGTCGACAAAGCCACCCCCATCATGCTTGCGGCGTAAGCCAGGTAGAGTGCGTAGTACGTCGCGTGAGCGTTGTTGTTCTCGCGGTGGTACTGCTCGTGGATGGAGTGATCCATGTAGGGTTGGGAGTATATCACGATGATAGCCGACAGCACGGCGACCGTGAGCGCGATGGGTAGGCTCAGGCTATCCGCGTAAAGCCCGAACCTTATTCCGGGCAGCCAGTAGAAGTACTCTCCCACCGGGTTCTCCGAGACCTTGCCCAGGAGGCTCACGAAGTAGAGAGAGCTATAGAGTAGGGGTATAAACGCCACCCAGCCGACCCTTTTACCCATGCTTCTTCCTAAGAAATACACCACGGGCATGAATAGGATGGGAGCCAACAATGCTAACCAGAGTGAACCGAACATTCATTAACCTCCTTTAATCAACAACGCCACTAGTAGAATCACCAGCATGATGAACATGTAGATAAGGTTCATGCTGAGTACGCCTGTCTGCACCTTCTTGACGCGGTGATATGCGCCGATCACGGCGGTCGGCACCCCTTGATTCAGGACACCGAAGACGCCTCCCACTTCCAGGCCTTCATACATCTTTGCGCTTAGAGACTCCGACGTCTTTGCTACGTAGTCGCTTAACGGGGTCATCACCCCAGCCTCGAAGACGCTGAAGATTCCCTTTGAAAGCAGGATTAGCCCGTCGACGAAGACCAAGTAGTATGCGGGGTTCATGTACCACCTGTTCCACAGGAAGTTGTAGATCGTCTTCCTCAACCCGCTGGCTTGGACCCACGCCCATGAGTCCCATTTCTTTGTCCAGTAGAAGTTGTAGCCCAAGTATCCTCCCACCGCCAATGCAACAGCGCTGAGGGCCGCGCCCATCAGCTTGGTTGAGCCCGAGATGGGGGGCACGTGCAGGTGCTCAGCCACCTCGTGAGGCAGTATGTGCTCGATCGCGTGGTGCATCTGTTCCTCGATGAAGATCTCGGGGCTTAGGCCCGGACTGACAAGCCCCACGAGTCCGAGGAGCCCGATGACGCAGAACAGCGCGACCAGTATAGAGATCGGGGCCCACATTAGTGCAGGTGCCTCGTGCACGTGATGCCCGTGGTCCTCCATCTCGTGGATGAACTCGCTCTCCTCGTGCAGGAACGTCCTGCTTATGTACCTTATGCTGTAGGCGAACGTCATGGCTGCGCTTATGACCGCGACCGCCAGGAGCAGCATCGCGAGGGGCGTGCCTGCCACGAGGGCCGACAGGAAGACGGCGTCCTTGCTCCAGAACCCGCTGAAAGGCGGGATACCGGAGAGGCTCAGCGTGGCCAGCAGCATCAGCAGGTAGGTCTTGGGCATGTGCTTCTTCAGCCCACCCATGTTGAAAGTGTAGATGTTCTCAACCGCGTGGATCACCGAGCCCGCGCATAGGAAGAGCGCCCCCTTGAACAGGGCGTGGCTTGCCAGGTGGAACACCCCGGCTGTGAGGCCGGCGATGTACGCCTCCTCGCTGAACCCGCTGAGCCCGAGCCCCAGCATCATGTAGCCTATCTGGCTGACGGTGGAGTAAGCCAGTATCTTCTTCAGCTCAACAGCCACCAAGGCCTGGCTCGCGGCTAGGAAGCACGTGAACGCCCCAACCACCGCGATGGTTGTGAAGTATACCCTGGCTCCCGGTAGGTGTAATACGTATGTGCCGATGTAGAACACTGGGCTCATCCTCGCGACGAGGTAGACCCCCGCCTTGACCATGGTGGCCGCGTGGATGAGCGCCGACACCGAGGTGGGGCCCGCCATAGCCTCCGGTAGCCATTCATGAAGCGGGAACTGGGCAGACTTCCCTATCGGTCCCCCCAGGAAGAAGATGGCCGTCAACGGGATCAGCCCCTTTACTGCCCCCATGTTCGCAAGCCACTCCGGCGCCGTGTTAATGAGTTCATGGTAGTTCAAGGTCCCGGCGAAGTAGTAGATAATGAATATCGACGCGATGATGAAGACGTCGCCGATGCCGGTCACCACGAACGCCTTCATGCCACAGTGGCTTGGGGGAAACATCTTGGTGGGCGGCGGCCCGCCGAGCCAACGCTCCTTGGCGTCGCGGTAATAATAGCCGATGAGACCATAGCTGCACAGCCCTACTCCCTCCCAGCCTATGAGGGTCTGTAGGAGGTTGTTTGAGAGCACCAGCAGCAGCATGTTTCCTATGAAGAACAGGAAGAAGAACCAGAACCTATCCAGGTTGGGGTCTCCGTGCATGTACCCGACTGAGTAGACCACGATGAGGAAGCTGATGAAGGCTACCACGTTACTGATTATTATGCTAAGAGGGTCCACCAACACGCCTATCTCGAGCGGAGCCCCGTTGGGGAAAGTGAACCAAGTCAACAACTTGATGTCGCCTAGGGTGTGGCCTGATAGCAGAGACGGTATCATGGATGCGGCTGCGACGGCGGCTAGTGCGGCGAAGAATACTGCGCCGTAGTCTCTCAGCTTGTGGTCGATCTTCCCGAGAACAGGCATCAAGACAGCTCCGACGACGGGGATTATCCATGACAGCCAGGGCCAAGGGTACTCCATGATTATTTCCAGTGGACTCATGATAGAATAACTCCTATGTACTTACTTATATTATCAATCAGGGCTTCCGAGGCGCGAGACGCGATACCCACGGCTGGGCTCGGGTAGAGCCCAAGGACTATGATTAATACGGCCATTACTAGAGTGACCCCCACCATCAGGATTGGGGCCTCCTTAGCCGTCATGCCCTCCTCGGCCTCTCCAGAGAGAAGGACCATGATGACCCTAAGGTAGTAGACCATGCTTAACGCGCTGTTGAGGACGCCGAGTATCGCCAATATGAGCATGCCGGCGCCCAAGGCAGCGTTGAAGAGAATGAACTTGCTGATGAAGCCGTTGGTTCCGGGAACACCGCCGAGACCTAGGAACGAGACGATGACTGCCAGGGTCGTGAACGGCATCATCTTTCCGACGCCTTGCAGCTTGTTGATGTCACGTGTCCCTGTCGCGTACACGACGGAGCCTATGGAGAGGAAAGCTAACCCTTTCATCAGCGAGTGGTTCAGGATGTGCAACAAGGTTCCCATCAAGCCGTAGGTGAGGCCCGTGGAGACGCCGATGAGCATATACCCGATCTGGGCTATGCTTGAGTAAGCCAGCATCCGCTTCACGTCGTCCTGTCGTAGAGCCATCATGTTTCCCAGGGTCATGGTGAGTGCGGCGAAGACCGCGATGGTTAACTTGAAGAAGCTAGGCTCGAAGAGGATGAAGAGCACGCGGGTGAGAGCATAGAGGCCCGTCTCGATTAAGACCCCTGACAGCATCGCGCTGATGGGGCTCGGTGCCTCGGGGTGCGCGTCAGGGAGCCACGTGTGCATCGGGACGATGGCGCTTTTGACTCCGAAGCCTATCACGAATAACGCGAATATCAGGTAATACCAGAGGTTCATCGGCTGCCCATGTATCACGGTTGAGACCTGTGCAAAGTTCAGGGTGCCGGTGATCCCGTACACGAGCGCGATTCCGAAGAACAGCACCGTCGAGCCCACCGAGCCCATTATCATGTACTTGAACCCGGCTTCGATGGGCCCAGGGAGGTTCTTCCTGAAGCTGACTAACGCGTAGCTGGCTATCCCCATCAGCTCCCAGAAGATGAACAGCGTGAAGAAGTCGCCCGCAAAAGCCACCCCCAGCATGCCGACGACGAGAGCAGAGAGCAGCGTATAGTACTCCGTCAGCCTCGTGTCGTGCTCCATGTAGTTGTAGCTGTAAACTGTGGCGAAGAAACCCAGGATGGTAGCCGAGAAGGCCATGAACATCCCCATCAGGTCTATCTCGAAGCTCGCTCCAAGGGGCGGACCTCCGCCCAGTGAGAACACGAGGATATTGTCAGGAGCGGCCTGGAGGGCGTTGTAGAGCGTCCACGCGAAGACGACGCCCAGGGCGCTCACTAGGACAGCGACGACGTCTCTTAGCTTGGGTTGGCCGGTTCGCTCCGCCAGTAAGCCGGTCAAGACAACTAGCATCGGTGAAAACAGGAAGTACATTGAAGCGGGTATCACCATCTCAACCTCCTGAGCTCACGGGAGTCGGTGGTCTTGAAGTGCTTGTAGGCGTTGACGATGAGGGCCAAGCCCACGGCAACGACGCAGCCGCCGGTGACTATCGACATGAACACTATGGACTGCCCTAAGGGGTCGACGACCCCAATGGCGGCGTGTTGTGCGGCGAAGTAGATGAACGCGAAGTTACCGGAGTTGAGGATCATCTCGACGCCCAGGAGGATGCGTATCATGTTCCTCTTGGTTACACAGTATAATCCTATGGCAAATAACGCCAAAGCCGAGCCGAGCCAGATCGTTGCATCCATTTTACTTCCGTGTCTCCTCTCTTAGTAATGCGAGACAGCATATCGCCGTCGTGAATAGGACAAGTGTCTGGAACATGAGGTCCATGCCTCTGAAGTCCCAGAGAAACCCGCTCATCGCGCCCCCGATCTCTGACCCCGGCTTGATTGGGATCATCTCGCTGTGAACCAGGCTTGAACTGGGGAAGGGTTCACTGGCAAGGATGTATAAAAATCCGCCGAGGATTAATGCGCTGAGGAAGAGTCCTGCATACCGGATGGCTTTACTATCACTCATCAGCATCACTCCTCACGAACATTATGACAGAAACGAAGAGCACAACTACAGCTCCGCCATAGATAAGCATCTGGAAGAGGCCCACGTATGGGGCGTAGAGGGTCCAGTAGAGCCCTCCAAGACACACAGCCATTCCGCCTAAGCTAAGGGCGGCGAATAATATGTCCCTCATTCCAGCTGCCATGAGTGCGAAGACTAGGGTTGCGACGATAAGTATAATCTGAACTACTGTTGACCCCACATCTGATTCCCCTAATCACGAATCGCTAACTTATCCTTCTAGTCAATATAAAAATATCGCTGCTTAACCGTATTATGAAAAAGATTTCAGGAAAAAAGGTAATTTATCTAAAATGGTATAAAAAATATAAACAATTACATTAAATGATGCTGAAATCATTACATCAAAAATACAAACAATTTACAATAAATTACATTAAAAGAAGCAGAAAGCATACATATAATCTAAAAAAAACAATTAATCTTCTTTTGTAAATCTTTATATGCTTCTATTAAACGCTATGTTGAGGGACCGAGTTTTGCTGGTAGGTCTAAGTGGTTTTACGATAATATTAGGTCTGGCAATCCTAGTCGGCATCATCATCTTCGCCTTTGGCAACGAGCTTGCATCGAAGAGCCCTGACACCGATGGGAAGCTGGCCCCATACGCCTGTGGAGAACCAATCCCACCGAAGAAGGTTAGGCTAAACGTAGAGAACTTCTTCATCTACGCGGTGTACTTCATGATATTTGATGTGCTCGGCTTCGTCTTGGCGACGACAGTCGGGAGGCCCGTCAACATGCTGTTGCCTCTGTTCTACGCCGGTGTGAGCCTGATCTCCATAGTCGTACTCACCGCCACGCGGGGGCAATGAGATGAGCATACTGACGTGGGCTAGAACCCGTTCCCCGTGGCTCATACATTTCAACGCCGGCGCATGCAACGCCTGCGACATCGAAGTAGTAGCCGCACTTACGCCTAGGTTCGACGTTGAACGCTTCGGCGCCTTAATCAAAGGCTCTCCGAGACACGCAGACGTGATGGTGGTCTCCGGAAGCGTGCCGAGGAAAATAAGAGACAGGCTGAAGAGAATCTACGAACAGATGCCCACCCCAAAGTTCGTGGTAGCCGTGGGCTCGTGCGCCATCAGCGGCGGCGTCTTCCAGGACTGCTACAACGTCATGGAGGGAGTCGACAAGATCATACCAGTCGACGCATACATCCCTGGTTGCCCTCCGAAGCCAGAGGCGATCCTCGACGGCGTGGTGAAGCTCCTAATGAGCGCAGGATACTGAGGTGAAAAAAATGTCGATAGAAGAACATACTAAAATCGTTGAAGACCTCGTCAAGGAGTTTGGAGAAGAAAACATCTACAACACCAAAGTCCCCAGGGCCTACAGGGCGTTCGCGCACGTAAAAAGGGAGAAGTTACGCGACATCGTCAGATATCTCAAAGAGGAACACGGGTTCGTCCACATCACGACCATCAGCGGGGTGGACATGAGGGAGAACTACGAGGTAGTCTACCACCTACGCAGCGAGGGCTTCAGCTTCAGCCTGAAGGTCCCGGTCCCCAAGGACGACCCCAAGGTCCCGAGCATAGTCGATATCTTAAACGGCGCCGTCCTCTACGAGAGAGAGGTCAACGACCTACTAGGCATCTTCCCGGAGGGGCACCCAGATCCAAAGAGACTGATCCTAGCATACGACTGGCCGGAAGGGGTGCACCCACTGCGTAAAGAATGGGACATCCAGACCATCCGAGAGAAGGTGGATGGCAAGAGATGGGGGAAAGACGTTGAGTGAAAGAGAGTTTGTAATCCCAATTGGGCCCCAGCACCCCGCGCTGAAGGAGCCGGAGAGCTTCCTGTTCACCGTTGACGGCGAGGTCGTCGTCGACGTGGAGCCTAGAATAGGCTACAACCACCGCGGCATCGAGAAGGCCATGGAGAGCCGCAACTACATCCAGAACCTGTACATCACGGAGAGAGTCTGCGGCATCTGCAGCAACGCTCACCAGACGGCTTACACGGGGGCGGTTGAGGAGGTGGGGGGCATCGAGATCCCGGAACGCGCCAAGTACATAAGGGTCTTCATGCAGGAGTTGGAGCGCATCCACAGCCATCTTCTGTGGCTGGGGGTGGCTGCCCACGAGATCGGTTTTGACACCATGTTCTACTACGTGTGGCGAGACCGCGAGGTGGTGATGGACCTCCTAGAGGAGGTGAGCGGTAACCGCTGCAACTACGCCATGGCGACCGTGGGCGGCGTAAGGAGGGACCTACCCCGTGACAAGTATCCCAAGTGGCATAAGATGCTTGACAAGTTGGCCGAGCGGACCAACTACTACATCAAGGTGGCGTCCACAGAGAAGACGATCCTAGAGAGGGCCGTCGGTGTCGGCTACTTGGGCAAGGAGGACATGATAAGGCTCAGCGGCAGTGGACCCAACGCCCGTTCAAGCGGCGTTCCCTGCGACATCAGGAAGCTCACGCCGTACTTGATCTACGACGAGATACCCTTTGAGCACATATACGTGGATAACGGAGATGTTCTCGGGCAAGTACTCGTAAGGACCCTTGAGGTAGTTGAGGCGGTTAAGATCTGTAAGTGGGTACTCGACAACATACCTGAAGGTGAGATCGCCGTCAAGTTCAACCCCCTGCAGAGGCTGCCTGAGGGCGAGGCGGTATACCTCGTCGAAGCCCAGAGAGGGGAGCTTATCCACTACACCATAAGCGACGGCAGGAACATGCCGTACAGGCACAAGATCAGGGCGCCGACGTTGGGCAACATACCCTCGCTGGTCGAGAGGCTTAAAGGAGGATACATCGCCGACATCCCGATCACGATCGCGGGCATAGACCCGTGCTTCAGCTGCACCGACAGGATGGCCTTCTACGACGAGGGCAAGGACAAGACCTGGACGTGGACAGATGTTGAGCTTAGCAAGTACAGAAAGGAGTGGTACAGCAGATGAGCAACCCGTTGACAACCCTGGTAGCGGTGCTATTCTTCCCGGGTCTCTCCTTCATACTCACGTACGCGCTCTGGTGCCAGTGGGTAAGCCGTAAAGCGGCTGCACGGCTCCAGAACAGGCAGGGACCCCTCCACACAGGGTGGCAGGGAACCCTCCAGCCCCTAGCGGACTTCATCAAGCTGCTGGTCAACGAGGATATAACCCCCGCGGCGGCGGATAAGCCGGTGTTCAACTACTCACCCATCGCGGTGTTCGCCATACCATTGGCGGCCACGTTCCTCATACCCATCCAGAGCCTGACGAGCCTCTGGGGATGGGAGCCCATCGTCAGCTTCCAAGGAGACCTCATAATCATTCTGTTCCTCATGAGCGTCGTCATACTCGCAGTTTTCCTGGGGGGATGGAGCAGCGGCAACGTGTTCGGCGCCGTCGGAGCGACCAGGGCAGCGCTCATGATGCTCGCCTATGAGATACCTCTAAGCCTTGTCGCGATAGGCCCCGCCATACTGGCGGGGAGCCTGCAGATCAGCGAGATCGTGGACTGGCAGGTGACGAGCGTTAACACTTTCTTCAGAGCTCCAAGCATACAGGGAATCGCCATCGTGGGCGTGCTGTTCATCGGCGTCGTCATCTACATCATGTGTCTTCTGGCTGAGCTGGAGCTCAGACCCTTCGACATCAGCGAAGCCGAGACGGAGATAGTTCACGGCTGGCAGGTAGAGTACAGCGGAAAGAAGCTGGCGCTGCTGAACGCAGGCCACGACATCAAGATGGTGCTCGCCGCGGCGCTGGTGACAAGCCTGTTCCTAGGCGGCCCAGCCGGGCCTATACTGCCTCCCTTCGCGTGGTTCATCCTGAAGACCACGTTCTGCGTGCTAGTGCTGACGAACCTGAGCGTCCTGTTCGCCAGGTTCAGGATAGACCAGATGGTGGCGGGGGCCTGGAAGTACCTGGTGCCCCTAGCCGTGCTTCAGGTGATGGCCGTCGTGGCACTGTCAGGAGTGATATAGGATGGCGATGGAGAGAGAGCTGATCAAGAACGCTTTCAGCAAGCCCTGCACGCTGATATACCCCTTCGAGAAGCTGGAGCCGCCCGAGGGGCTGAGGGGGAAGCACGAGTACGACGGCGATAAGTGCATCGGCTGCGGCCTGTGCGTCAGGGTCTGCCCGAGCTTCGCCATAACGTTGAAGGGGGGGCCGGGCCCCAAGTGCACCGGGCTGCTGGTCGATCTGGGTAAATGCCTGTTCTGCGGCCAGTGCGAGGAGGTGTGCCCGAGGGACGCGATCTGGCTCACCACCGAGTACGAGCTCGCCGTCATCAACAAGGAGGACGGTATCCTAGACTTCGATAGGACGCCTCCGCCCCCTAAGACTCCCCCGAAGAAAGAGGAGTAACACCCTTCTTCCAGCTGTGTTTTCTTTCTATCCGGATAATATTCTGTGTAGGGTCTCCGCGATCCTCTTGGACGCCTCTACGAGCTCCGGGGTCATCTCCTCGCCGAAAGTCACGGTCTTCGGCTGGACCCCCAGAAGAAGCACGGTGATCCCCAGGCTCTTCTCGATGTAGCTGATGAAGATGTTCAGCGGCAGGCTGTGGGTCGAGATGGCCTGTCCGCCTATGTGCTCGGAGTCAATGAGCTTTGTCTCTCCGGGCTGGCCCCCGAAGTTGGCGGCGTCCAGCAGCAGCACGTGGGTCGGTTCGTAGCTCTCCACCTTGCCGGTGAACGCCTCGGGCACCGTCTCAGTGTTCAGAAGCATGACGCCGGTGAGGCCCATCTCCTCAAGGAGCTCTATAATCTTCACCCCGACGCCGTCGTCGCCCCTCATGGGGTTCCCGATGCCCACGAGGACGACCCGCCTCTCGTCTTCCCCGAAGTACTCCCTGAGTCCCTTCTCCAGAGCCATGACACCAATGTTGGGGACTGCGCGGCTAAAAACCATCTGGAAGGTGTTTGGCTCATCTGGTCTATACTATTTGCCTGAGAAACGCTGCCTTGACGCGTGTTTACCCAATTTTAGTCTCATAAAGTTGAAAAAAATATTATTATGCCTACAGCTGGGAGGCTACCTCGTCCCTGAACCTGGCTAGCATCTCCACGTTCTCCTCCACGCTGCTGCTCGGTCTGACATTGATGACGCTCATTTTCATGCCCCGGTCCATGGCGCGGCGCCACTTCTCGACCAGCGTCTCCGGGGTTCCTATGAAGTCGTGCTCCTTTGCCTCGTTTGGGTCGGTGCCTCGCTTGGCCCACTTCGTGAGGGTGGCCTCGTACTCATCCTCGTCCTTCATCAGGTAGACGCTTGGCGCGAAGCCGCTGATATAGACGTCGTCCACCGACTTGCCCTGCCTCTCCAGGGCAGCGTGGTAGTGGCCCAGTATCCTGTCGATGTTCTTGAGGTTTCCCGATGCGTTGATGCCGTCGGCGTACTTCGCCGTTACCGCGATGAGCCTTGGCTGACGGGCCCCCACCGAGACCCTGAAGGGCCTCTGCACCGGCTGAGGTATGTTGATGGCTTCTCGCAGCGTCCAGTACCTGCCATCGTAGCTGAACACCTCGTTGTGGAGCATTCCCTTGAGTATCTCGACGGCCTCCTTGAGCCTGGTGACTCGCGCCCCCGCGCTGGGCATGCCGCGTCCCTTCTCCATGAGGTCGTAGCCCAGGTACTCGGGCTCGTTCCAGCCCGCGCCCAGTATGAGCTCATAGCGGCCTCCGGTCATGACGTCCAGCGCCGTGGCCGACTTGGCGAGGTACGCGGGGTTCCTCAGGCCGTTGAAGAGAGTTATGTGGCCCAGTCGTATCCTGCTTGTCTGGCCCCCTATCCCGGCCATGGCTGTCCAAGCTTCTAGGTAGGGCTCCCTGCCGTCGGGGAGGCCGTGGACGTGGTCGTTGAGGAAGACGCCGTAGTAGCCGAGCTCCTCGGCGGCCTTGGCCAGCTCAAGCATCTTGTCGTATGTCTCGGCTGACCTGATGTAGACTCCGAATCTCATGGGGACAAGAGATAGACTACTCCATTTAAACCTCAGGATGGCTGTCTCGGACACGCGTGGGAGGCGAGGGGTGGCGTGTTAGCCAACCTTTATTTGACCGCCGCCCCGTCTATTTGGTTCTAGGAGATTCCGTGTTTGAGTAGAACCAGGCTGCCATTCAGGTCCCCGGTGTTCTACGGCTGGGTAATGGTCCTGGTCTCCAGTCTCATCATCTTCTTCAGCGGGCCCGGGCAGACCTACAGCGTAAGCGTCTTCATAGACAGCTACATCAACGAGTACGGCTGGAGCCGCAGCGTAGTCTCAGGCATGTACAGCGTAGGCACATTCTGTGCGGGGATGCTCATGGGCTTCGTCGGGAGGCTCTTCGACAGGGTCGGCCACAGAAGGATGACCGCCGTAATCGCCCTGGTGTTCGGGGTAGCCTGCGTCTGGATGAGCCTCGTGAGCACGGTGCCCATGCTTCTTATCGGCTTCTTCCTCGTGAGGCTCCTAGGCCAGGGCTCCATGAGCCTCAGCAGCGTGACTCTGCCACCCCAGTGGTTCATAAAGAAGAGAGGCGTCGCCATCGGCGTCGTCAGCATAGGGGGAGGGCTGAGCCTAGCGATCCTGCCGCCGCTCAACACCTGGATCATCCAGAACTACGGCTGGAGGATGAGTTGGTGGACGTGGGCGGTGCTGCTGTGGGTCGTCATGGCGCCTTTGAGTTACCTCCTCATCAGGGACACTCCGGAAGAGGTCGGGCTCCTGCCCGACAACGAGAAAGCCCCGGAGATCACAGAGACGGAGGATACGTTAGTCGAGGACTCATGGACCCTACGGGAAGCCATGAGGACCCGGGCCTTCTGGTGCATCATATACACGACGGTGGTCCCGTCGGCGATAATAACGGGGCTCGTGTTCCACCAGATAAGCATACTCGCCCAAGCCGGACTGGACCCTGGGACGGCTGCGCTGATCAGCAGCCTCATGAGTGTCGTGCGTCTACCCGTAGCTCTTCTAGCGGGGCCTGTCGCGGACAGGGTCCAGATGAGGTACCTCGTCGCGTTCAGCCAGGCGCTGTTGCTCGGCTCCATGGTGGCGCTGTACATGGCGGATAGCGTGACGCTGATCATGGTTTACGGGGTGCTTGTGGGTGTCCAGATGGCGCTGCAGGGGATAGTGGGTGGAGTGATCTGGCCGGACTATTTCGGGAGAAGACACCTGAGCACCATCAGGGGCGTCACCATGATGGCTGGGGTGATAGGCTCCGCGCTGGGTCCCCTACCCTACGGCGTCGCGTACGACCTGTTCGGCGGGTACAGCGAGGCGCTTCTCGCGTCCATCGCTTTCCCCGTGGTAGGAGTCATAGCGGGCTTGCTGGCCGTGAAGCCCCAAAGACTGCCGTGAACCCGTTTTATAAGGTTTAAATGAGGTCCTCCACTGTTGTATCTAAGGTCTCTATGGGTAATCGCCTCGGGTTCTCCAACCGTTTCATAGCAGTCGTGGCGCTGACGCTGCTTGTGCTCCTGCTACCCAATCCGGCTGGTCTGACTGTTGAGGGTAAACGGGCACTAGCCGCCTTCGTGTTCACGGGGACCATCTTCGCGCTTCAGCCCATACCGCTGCCCTTCGCGGGGCTCATGGTGCCGGTTATGCTGGTGGCTCTCGGCTTAGCTAACTCGGCTCAGGCCTTCGAGACCCTGTCCAGGCCCATCATCATACTGATCCTCGGCAGCCTGTTCCTGGCTGAGGCTCTTAGGAAGCATGGGATAACGAGGAGGCTGGCGTTACTATCCATCGTGACCTCGCGGGGGCGCGTTGACAGGCTCCTCTTAGGCCTCATGGCGTTGGCCGCGCTTCTATCCATGTGGATGGAGAACACCGCGACGGCCGCTGTGCTGATACCGGTGGCCCTCACCATCTCCAGCCAAGTCCCGGACCAGGAGCAGTCGAAGGAGCTGCTGGTTCTCCTGGTGCTGGGCATCGCCTACGCCGCCAGCGTCGGCGGGATGGCCACGATCACCGGGTCAGCCTCTAACGCGGTGGCGTCCGAGTTCCTCGCGGAGATCAGGGTCTGGAGGTTCATCGACTGGATGAAGTACGGCCTACTGGCGCTGATATTCGTGTTCCCGGTCACCTGGTGGACGCTGATGAAGGCAATGAACGTCTCCTTGAAGGAGCTGGACATCGAGGCGACGCGCAGGGAGCTCGAGAACCTGGGCGGGATGCGGGGCGTTGAGAGGGAGGTCCTGGTGGTTCTTGGGATCACCATATTGATGTGGATGGGGGGCGCCTTTATCGAGGACGCCGTGGGGCTGCCGTCCACGTTCCTCTCCCCCGCAGTCGTCGGGATAATCGCGGTGTCCTACATGGCTCTTCGGGACATAATTCAGTGGGAGGATGTGAAGGGTGTCAGCTGGGGCATGTTCTTCGCCATCGCTGCCGGGTTGGCGCTCGGGGAGGCGTTGAAGAGGTCGGGGGCGACTGCCTGGCTTACTGACATCTCTTCGCCTCTGCTAAGCGGGACGCCGTACATCTTCGCGCTGGTCGTCGTCGTGTTCGCGTCGGCTCTCCTCACCAACGTGGTGAACAACGCCACCGTGGCGGCTGTTTTTGTGCCCATCATGATCGACTTGGCCGCGGCCGATCCTGCCTTTAACTCCGTCAGACTCGTGCTTCCCCTCACCATGGCCACCACCTTCGGCTACGCGCTGCCCTCGGCCTCCGGGAGGATGGCGCTCATCTCGGCGACGGGCATCGTCAAGTCTAGAGACATGATAAGATACGGGATGCTCATGACGGTCGTCAGCTCCGTGATACTCATCGCATTATTCTACCTGTTAGGCATGGTCAACCTGATATGATGGGCTGAGTGATCAAGGTTAATAGAAGATGCCACGAGTTGAGTAAATGTATGCGAGTCCTCGTCGTCGGCGCCGGGATGGTGGGCGCCAGAGTTCTTAGACAGCTGAAGAAAAACCCCAGGATAGAGGTGGTCACCGTTGATCCTCGGGATAGGCCCTACGCCGTCGAGCAGGGCATAATCATGGACGTGGACTACCACGCGGAGCTTAACACAGTCGAGCTGAAGGAGACGCTTAGCAAGGTGAGGCCAGACCTAGTCCTGGTGACCACCTCCAAGGAGGACATGGCACGAACAGGGGTCTCTGGGCTCGAGGTGCTGGTTACCGCGCTACGCAACGAGCTTGAGGCCACCGCTGAGGTACCCATAATCGCGGTAGCTCGTATAGGCGAATAAAGAGGTTAGCCGAAGAAGCGTCCCATGACGTAGGCGCCTAGGAACATGGCGGCTATTCCGAGCAGCACCGGTAGGTTACCTATACCCAGACTGGATAGAGCCGAGCCGGGGCACTGCCCGCTGAACCCCCAGCCGACGCCGAATACCACGGCGCCTATAACGGTGTTTCTGTTCAGTATCCTTGTGCGGGGCTTAAACTCGCCGCCGAGGATGGGCTTTTCGATGAACCTGGGCACGACGTTAATCGCCACGAAAGTTACGCCCGTGGCGCAGCCCATCAGCACAATAAGGCCAAAATCCTTCAGCTGGAGGAAGCTGAGCACTACCTCGGGCTTGGACATGCCGCCCACGGCCAGCCCGAACCCGAAGACTATGCCTCCCACGAAGAGCACAATGTTCCTGTTGTTCACGGCGTAACCCCCAGCAGCAATATGATGTTAGCGGTAATCGCGCCGACGACGATGAAGGTTATCACAGCGAACAGAGACGTCGTGGACATGGACGCTATGCCGCTTATGCCGTGACCGGACGTACAGCCGCTTGAAAGCCTCGTGCCGAAGCCTACAAGGAAGCCTCCGATGAGGAGCCTCCACCACTGGACCAACGTGGTCCAGAAGCCGTCGGGTGAGATGGTCACGGTGTAAATGAGGGCGCCCAGTATCACGCCCGCCGCGAAGTATAGCCGCCACTCCCGGGAGTCGAGGTAAGTCTTCCTGTTGAAGTAGGGTATCTTAGAGAAGTAGGAAATGGTGGAGCTGAAGAAGCTGCTCTGGGTGGCGTGCTGCCCAGTCAGGATATAGACGAACGAGACGCCGAGCCCGATAATTATTCCTCCAAGTAGGTAAGACGTGACTCCGAGAGGAAACATATGCGTTCAGTTGAACCGAGATGTAAAAACCTTGACCTTATACTAAGATTCACAGCCCTGAAGTAGCTCGTTCATCGTCTTCGCAGCTTCTTCAAGAGGTAAGTACCCGACTATCTCACCCACCTCTTCGCCGGAGCAGAATACCTTCGTCGTGGGTGTCTGCTCCACCCCCACGTCCTCAGCGAGCCGCAGGTTCTCGATGGTCTTCAGCATGTTCATCCTGAAGAACCGAACCTTACCGCCGATCACCTCTGGCAGTCTCTCGTAGACGGGCTTGAATTTCCTGCACTGGTCGCATGACCTGACCCAGAACTCCAGCACGGCAGGGCCCCCGGAACCTTTTACCTCGCGGTCGAACTCCTCCGCCGAGATGTCCTTGATGTCGTTCACATGGTTCCACGGTATCCGTGAAATAAGATGGTATATGTATTGAAAATAATGGTTACTTGGTCACCGGGTAGCCTGCGTTCCCCCAGGAGGTCATGCCGCCAAGGACGTTGTAGACGTTCGTGTAGCCCATCCTCAGGAGCATGCTGGACGCGAACCCGGACCTTGTGCCGCTCTTGCATATGAGCGCTACTAGCCGGTCCTTGGGTATCTCGTCGGCGTGCTGCTCGACGAGGCCAGCGTAGACGTGTTTACAGTCGTCTATATGTCCGCTGTTATACTCGTCGAGGCTCCGGACATCCACCACCAACAGTTTCTCGTCTTTTTCCATCATCTCCTTCAAGTCGGGCGCGGTGATGAGGTTGAACCTCTCGATGGGCAGCGCGTTCAGGTACCACGACGCGATGGTGCCTGTAAGGTAGCCGCCTATGTTGTCGTAGCCCATCCGGGACAGGCTTCTCGCAACGTAGTCCAGCTCGTCTTGCCCCCCAAGAACCAGTAGAAGGGGTTTGTCGTAGGGAAGCACCCATCCACCCATTCCCAGCCTCGCGGCGCTTATGCTGTAAGAGCCCTTGATGTGTCCTGCGCCGAAGGAGGGCGGCGGCCTGGTGTCCACCACCACGCCTCCTGCCTCCACCTTCTCCTTGAACTCCTTAGCAGTCAACGCCTTGGGGTTGGGCCCGCAGCCGACGAACGGCGCGCCCTCGACATTATACTTCTCCATCATGCGGAAGTATGGGGTGTAGTGATGGTCCTCCTTGACCTTGTGGTCGATGAACTCCTCCTGGGTCATCTGAAGCAGTGGGTTCATGAGCCGCTCCGCGCCGAGGGTGCTAACCTCTCGGTCCGCGATGCCGCCGCCACAGACGGAGCCCGAGCCGTGGGCCGGGCACAGCACCACATGGTCCCCCAAGGGGAGCAGCTTGCCGTATATGCTGTTATAGAGGCTCTCAGACCACTCCCTACGCTTCTCTGGTCCGCCGAAGTCGGTTCTCCCGGTATCACCCACGAACAATGTGTCCCCCGTGAAGACCATCACGGGGCCCCCGCCCGTCGCGAGGTCGGCGACAGCGTAGGACATGCACCCCGGTGTGTGCCCAGGCGTATGCAAGGCGGTGACCTTCAGCTTCCCCACACGGAACTCCTGGCCATCCTTAAGCACCTTGCCGTACCTGAACTCAGGCCAAGCGCCGTGATAGATCTCGGCGCCGGTGAGGCTAGCCAGCTCCCTTGAGCCTATCACGTAGTCCTCGTTCCGGTGGGTCTCGAAGACGTACTTGATCCTCATGCCCTCCCGTTTGGCGATGTCCACATAGACCTGGCAGTCCCTCTGGGGGTCCACGACCATGGCCTCATGGCCTGACCCGACGAAGTAAGACAGATGAGCCACGACGCGGGACTTTATCTTCTCGAAAATCATGACACCTAATCTTTCTTTTGGCGTGAGATAAAGATTATCAGCAGATGTTCACGTTAGATTCGAAATGATCATCGATCTGTGGAGGCTCGTGCCCTAGTTCTATAGTCCAGCTCTGCGCGCAAAGAAAAAAACAGATCTGACGTGTAGGCGGTAATAACCGAGATCCACCTGCAGCGGCTCCTCAGGCGTAAAGGTTCATCCTGCGCCCCCGGACGAAGCCGACTAGCCTTATCCCCGCCGCCTCGGCTATCCTTATCCCGGACGCCAGGGGCGCCGAAACGGAGCAGACCACCGGTATCCCCGCCGCGGCGGCCTTCAACACCATCTCCCCAGCCAGCCGGCCGCTGGACGCAAGCACACACCGACTGAGATCGACGCCGTCGAGCAGACACCTCCCTATCACCTTGTCGAGGGCGTTGTGCCTGCCAACGTCCTCGGCGAAAGCCACGACGCCATCGTCCCTATGGTGTATGAGCGCGCCGTGGGTGCCACCCGTCTCCCGGAACACCTTGCTCAGCCTGTTAAGCTCGTCTACGACGCCATGGATCAAGGCATCGTCCAAGCCTTCGACAGGCTGGACCATTCTGACGGAGCCCGGTCTGAATCCCGGGGAGCCCGCGCAGGCGGTGGTAAGGAGCCGGCTTTTCCCCAACGTTATCTCGGAGAGGTTGACCGGGTATCTGAGAGACACATCGACTCTCTCTGGTTGAACGCTGAGTTCAGCGATGTCGGAGTGTGATGAGACGACGCCCTCGGTGTAGAGGTGCCCGACCACCAGCTCCTCAAGCATCCCGGGCGAGGCTACGAGAGTCCTGTAGAACTCGCCGTCAACGAAGATACACACGGCGACGTCAGACGCCACAGAGTCTTCCAAGGTCTCCGTCGAGCCGTCGCCCCTGACCCGCGTGATCTCAACCTTCCTGACAGACATGTGAACCCATGTAGACGTGAATGCTGGGCGATAAAAGACCCGCGCACAGAGGCTAGGGTTTAATTCATGTCCAGCGAATTGAATAACCATGTCTAACCCAACGTCCAAAGGCTTCACAGAGGAGGAGCTGGACTACTACTCGCGGCAGATCGTCCTCAAAGAGTTCGGCCTGGAAGGCCAGAGGAGGCTCAAGGAGGCGAAGGTATGCGTCGTAGGGGCGGGGGGCCTCGGCAGCCCCATACTCACGCAGCTGGCGTCGATGGGCGTAGGCAACATCAGGGTCGTCGACAGAGACGTCGTCGAGATCTCGAACCTGCAGAGGCAGCACCTATACGGCGTTCACCAGATTGGTCTGCCCAAGGTCGAGGCCGCGATGGATAGGTTGCATCGGATAAACCCCTTCATCGAGGTGGAGCCTGTCCCCCTCTCCGTAACTTATGGTAACTCTGAGAGGATCATCGAGGGGGCGGACATCGTTGTGGACGGCCTAGACTCCATGGCCGCCCGATACGCGGTCAACAGGGCGTGCCAGAGATCGGGAACACCGTTCGTTCACGGCGCGGTGATCATGCAGGTGGGCAACGCGTCCACCATAATCCCAGGCGAGACCGCGTGCCTAGAGTGCTTCCAAGGCGGCATAGACGACGCAGACCTCCCCAGCTGCGCAGTCCTAGGCGTACACCCCTCGGTAATAAGCCTAATCGCCAGCGTACAAGTGAGCGAGACCATAAGGCTGTTACTCGGAGAGACGCCGGTCCTCGCGAACAAGCTCCTCTTCGCGGACTTGAGGGAGCTGTCCATCGAGAAGGTGCAGCTAGCTAAAGCCGAGAACTGTCAGGTGTGCAGCGGATACCTGGGACCAATAGAGGTAGCGCCCGATGAGACTCGTGTCGAGGAGATCTGTGGAAGGGAGGGGAGAAGGGTATGGATCTTCTCGCCCGAGTATGAAATGGAATTAGATCTAGAGTTAATCAACGATAAACTGGATAGTCTTGGTTACACGATTACCGTCAAGGGAAGGCTGGGGACAAGCTTCGAGAAGGAAAAAGTCAAGGGCAGCGTACTGGTCTCCGGCGTCACTGTCATCGAGGGCGTGAGAGACCGGGGAGCAGCAGAAAAACTGCGAGGACAGATACTAGGATAATTTGAGTAGATATATTGGACTTAACAAAAAAGGGGGGATACACGCCCCCATTGGGCATTAGGCTTAGCCCTTGGCCTCGGTGATGCTCTTCAGGATTATTCTTGCCGGAACCTCGTCTGGATCCACTACGTATTTCTTGTCGGCTGTGTCGATCTCAATGGCGTTGCCTTCCGTGACGACAACCTTGCTGATGCCCTCGAGGGGTACGTTCATGGTTATGTTGTATTTCTTGGACAGGAACCCCTTCACGTTCTGGAACATCAGGCGCTTGTTAGAGATAATCAGATACCCTCTTCCCCCGTCGAAGCGACCGGGGTAACTTTTCCGTATGGCATCACCGGGCTCTAGGGCCTTCTCCGCTTCCTTGTACCAGTTTTGCGTCATTCTTGGTCAGGATGGAGATTCAAAGGCGGTCAATTAAACGTTCCAGTATTGTTGTATATACACGTATATGGAATAATACGGTGTCAACCTATTTTCATCGATGGTTGAGCTATGAATAGCATGTTAATCCTCATAACCTTGAACGTAACGGCTCAATCACGTCATGGTGGAAGTAGAGGAAGTGGCAATTTGAGCCTAGCTTTCCTCAGGCTTGTACGCCCTGTCGATGACGATCTCCGCGATGTCAGCGGCGTACTCGCTTATCCTCATGATGTTATCCCTGATGGCGAACAGCTCGAGGAACACGGCCCTGTCGTTGATCCCGAAGCTAGGAAGTGGACTGACACTCCTTAGAAGCTGACGCACCTTCTCTTGGTTGTTTATGAGGATGTTGGTATCATGTACCGTCTTTAAAATGAAGCACTCCACCGCCTTCTCGTAGGAGTCGAACGAGAGGCGTGCCACCTCGATGAGGACAGCCCAGACATTCAGGGGGATAACGGTTTGGTGCTCGACTAGATTCACTAGGTGCTGGGCGATGTTCGTGGTGTGGTCGGCGACACGCTCTATCCTGTCAACGAGGTTCTGATAGTCGAGGCAGTCGAGAATATCCAGCCCCAGCTTCCCGGCGAGGGAGGGGGTGATGGCGGCACACCGTATTAAACGGATCAGGTAGAACATGAACTGATCCACGTCGTCCTCCAGGGATAGAACGGAGCCTGCGAGGTCGCTGTCCCAAGTCTCCATGGCCACGAGTATGTCCTCGCACATCGAGAGGGTGATGAGGTGCATTCGGTCCAAGCCCTGCTCTACTGACGCCATGGACTCGTCCATGAGAGTCTGGAGGATCACCTCGCTTGCGTGGGACTCGATGATCCTCAGGTAGAGGGACTTCACAACATCCCGAATGGCTTTCTGTTGTTTCGTAGTAAAGATCTTCTTCGATGTGAGCTGGATCGTGCTGTAGCCGTTGAGATAGCACCCTATGACGATCCGTATGATGGTGTCCTCTTCCTCGTCAGGCTCTATGACGACGATCTTCCTCTTCTCCCTTTCCCCCGTCTTCATGGTAGGGTGTACCACAAGGGAGAGGTCGCGCAGGGTCTCGAGGGATACGACGTCTCCCCTGCCGACGTTGTTCATCTTCAACCAGTCCTTGGGGAGAGAGATGACGAGAGACGACTTCCCCAGAGCCATGATCTTCCTGTTTTCCATCGCATGTATTCTATTAGGAAATACTAATATAACCTATACTCTAAAGCCCCCAAAGCTAGAAAAATATATATCAGTATATGCAAAACCCTATTTCTTGGACATATTCCTGAGGATTCTATCGGCCTTCCTCAACCGCTCCTCGGAGTCGGTGTCGAAGAACGTACGCAGCTCCGGGTCAACACCCCTCAACCTCTCCACAGGGATGAGTGACACATCGTCGAGGCTCAGTAAAATCATTCGAACCCGTAGATCACCTTCTCTGTAGAGTCGCTCGGCCTCCCTGAGAGCGATTTCAACGTGATAGACTGCTGCGAGGGGCTCTATCCAGCCGTTGGGTTTCTCGAAGACAGCGCCGTCGCGGCCCTCAGCCTCGGCGAACAGCATCTCCACCGCCTCGTCGCAGATGAACGGCATGTCGCAGGCGACGACAAAAGCATACGCACCCTTGCAGTATGATAGCCCCGTCAGAAGTCCGACGAGGGGTGAACCCTCAGGGTACATGTCCGTGACGACACCGTCTACGGCGTGATCATATTTTTCCTTCTGCTCTTCCGAGGCAACGACGACGATGACCTCATCAACGTGGTCTTGGATCCTGTCAACGATGTGGTTGATGAGGGGCTTGCCCGCGAGGAGGCGGAGACCCTTGTCCTCTCCAAGTCTCGAGGACGAGCCCCCAGCTAATACTATCCCGGACCTTGTCACCTCGCGTCTATTCCTCCTAGTCCACACGCATAATTTCCTCTCGATCCTTTAGGGCATTGAAACACAGAATATTAACTTTGCCAGGTGAGGGGATCATTTGCGTGGCAACGATCTTCAATATATTGTTCTTTCTAGCAATGCTTCTTGTAAGATTTAACGCCGCTGGGGCGTATATCATCTCCTCGACCCTCTCTCTGTCACCATAGCCTCTGAAACCATCTCTGGCGAACACGGCATTCCTGTTATCGAAGCACTTATAGTCTTTGCGTGAGGGGTAGAGTTCGTCGAACTTAGTCAATGGTCTCCAGCCTTTCATCTTTAAGTTGCTTAATCTGAAGCACATCTTTCGATGATCCCAAGTACAGGTCTTACGAGACCCGATATCGGCCCAATAGATTCAGTGATTATCCTTATATCGTGAATATCCCTTTTCGACAGAACTCCAAGTACAACTACCCCTACAAGATAGATTATAAGGACAAGGAACCCGCCCGAGAAGAGCTCAAGCCAGGGATTCCAAGATACCAGAGAAAACAAGTAAGCAACCGCTACGAACCCGGTGAAAGACGGAATAAACGTCTTCACAGTGGCCTGATAGTCTGGGGTGAACCCGAACTTCTTCTTTATCTCCCAAAGCGAGTAGACTGTTCCGACCCTAGGACCGAGGAGCTCTGAGAC
>Ga0315533_1000266_pt1 | contig 48556 bp, 32 predicted proteins | sample SalMarSW160130MG_FD_203081 | JGI IMG/M metagenome (GOLD analysis project Ga0315533, IMG submission 203081) | Salt marsh sediment microbial communities from the Plum Island Ecosystem LTER, Massachusetts, United States - Salt Marsh Sediment SW1601-30 ...
AAGTGTCGAAGGGAAGGGCGAGTCGAAGGGCTCATCGCTATTAATAGGGGACCTTTGGCCAGTACATTAATTCATTTTGCAGCAAGCGCATTGAAGCCACTTAGCTGCTTCACTTTTATCTTTTTCCCCCGGCGTTCACTGTGCTCAGCCGGGGTTTCCGCTCAGCCAGCTAAAGCATGTCTTCGCTCCAACTATTTCCCCCGGCTCTCATTGCATTCGGCCGGGGTTTCGGCTTCGCCTTAACTTTTGCCTTTTACCTTTTTACTTGAGATTTCCGCTCCTGCTGCCGGTCTTTGCTGCCAGATAACTATGGTCTGTCAGCAAATCCCGTGTTGCTCAGTCGTTCCTCCTTCACAACGTATACGTCTTCGCCATATCGGCCCTGCTGATTCCGACGAATGACAAACGGCCAAAGACCAACGACCAACGGCATATACTACTTACACTAAGGTTTCTTCCCGTTAGCCTTTGGTCTTTAGTCGTTCGTCGTCTTCGTTTGTCTTTCGTCGTTTATCTTTTGTCGGTTTCATTTTTTTCTTTTTCTTTTTTAAATATTTCGCTCCTGCTGCCGGTCTTTGCTGCCAGATAACTATGGTCTGTCAGCAAATCCCGTGTTGCTCAGTCATGCTTCCCTCGCAACGAAGAAGGCTTTACCTTCTTGCAGCAGTCGCTTGGGTAGCTGGATGATTCCCGACTAACGATCAAAGACTAACGACTAAAGGCAATAACTTTCTACACAAATTATCCTCTCCGTTTGTCTTTTGTCGTTCGTCTTTCGTCGGAAATATGCAACTATCAACCTTAAATATTTATCCCATAACCTGATTTTAGGGTAAAAAAATTTGCATTATTCAAAAGATCGAGTAAATTTGTTACTCAAAGTTAATGCCTAAAACCTATGATTAACTCCTTGATCACCTCAGAGACAAGGATTAAACTGTTGCTGAAATTCTTCCTCAACAGCAACACCCGTGCTCATCTGCGCGGACTCGAATCCGAGTTCGGGGAATCAACCAACGGTATCAGGATCGAACTAAACAGGATGGAGGAAGCCGACCTGCTGCATTCCAGTCGCGAGGGCAACAAGAAACTCTACTTTGCTAATAGAAAGCACCCTCTATTCAGCGAGATACATAATATTATCATCAAGGAAACGGGAATCGACCGTGTCATTGAGAAAGTTATACACAGGCTTGGAGAACTTGAATGTATTTACCTCACCGGCGATCTGGCGCGTGGCAGGGACAGCTCCATCATCGACCTTATCCTTGTAGGCACCGGCATCGACCGTGAATACCTGACCCGCAAGGTGCAGCAGGCAGAGGAACTTGTAGGCCGTAAAGTAAGGTATATAATACTTAATTCAGACGAGGCAGATGAGTACCTGCTAAAGTACAAACCCGGGGATCTGCTGCCCCTATGGAATTGTGAAGATGAATAATATGACCAAAGATTTTAGACATAGAGACGAAGGGACTGAGAGACGAAGAGATTTAGAGACTCAGAGACTTAGAGACAGCGACGTAAAGTACAACCACTCAACTGAAGCTTTATCTAAGGAAGTAACGAGAAACGAGAAACAAGAAACTAGAAACGAATGGTTTGCCATCTACACAAAAGCCCGCAACGAAAAAAAGGTGTACGAGAGGTTAATGGAGAAGGGAGTAGAATCTTACCTGCCCCTTATTAAGACCCTCCGCCAGTGGTCCGACAGGAAAAAATGGGTTGAGGTGCCCTTATTAAGTTCTTATGTTTTTGTAAGAGTACCGCAACATCAGTTAAGGGAAGTCATACAGGTTGATGGAGCTGCAAAATTTATAAGCTTCGAAGGAAAACCTGCTGCTATACCAGATAAACAAATTGATAATTTGCGCCTGCTGGTAAACGGCGAAGCCGACATCGAGGTTACAGGAGAAAAATTAGCACCCGGCGATCCCGTTGAGGTAACAACAGGAAGCCTTCGCGGTCTTACCGGGGAATTAATAAAGATAAACAATAGAAATAAGGTTGTCGTCCGCATCGACAGACTGGACATTAACCTTATTATTAAGATACAAAAGGCGTTCCTACGCAAGTTGCATTAAACGCCTCAAGCATACTATTACTGGCCAAGTCAGACATCTTAGCGAATGGGACTGACGGGGCTTTGCCGTGCAAAAAACCAAAGACAAAAGACAAAAGGACAAAGAAAAAAGTAATTGGGAAAAGAAGTAAAGACAGAGGACTTTTCAAATGACCTAGCTGAACGTCTTTTTTGTTTTGCGACGGATGTTATTAAGTTTCTTGGAACATTGGCCAATGTTCCGGAATCAAAAATTATAAAGTATCAATTAGCTAAAAGTGCCGGTTCTAGCGGAGCCAATTATTCACCCTGTCAAATTGCATTAGATGGATGAGTTCTATTATACATATGTTTTAAAAAGCATGGTTGATAATAAGAATTATATTGGGTTTACCTCAGATCTAATGCAAAGATTTGAGGCTCACAATAAGGGAAGAGTCAACTCAACGAAAGATAGGAGGCCACTTAAATTAATATATTTTGAAGGTTGTTTATCGAAGGATGATGCAATTCGAAGGGAAAAATATTTGAAGACCCATTTTGGTAAAATGTTTATAGGTAATCGCCTCAAATCTTATTTGACAGGGTAAAGAAGCTCAAGCAGGTTCATCTAAGGCTGATTTTACAAATAAAGTAAGGATTTCTTTAAGAGAAATGCGGGAATCAAATTATTGGTTAAGATTAATCAGATCCTCAGGATTAACATGTAATTCCGAAGAGCGAGACAGATTAATTAATGAATCACATGAATTAAAGAACATCCTGGGATCAATCGTCCAGAAAACCAGAAAATAAAGCAAAAGCCTACAATAACTATACTTTTATCTTTTTACTTTTGTCTTTTGTCTTTAATAAAAACTTTTTACTTGACTATAAAAGCTTTCTTTCTTAAATTAGATGAACAATTCAAAGTCTGTAAATACAATTTTATCTAATTTAAATTTTACATCATGAAACCCTATCTAACTAAACAAAAAAAGTCGATTTCTCTTCTTCTCTTGTTTGTGGGTCTTGTTGCATTCACGGGATGTGCTTCGGTTAAGTTTTACTCAGACTCAAATCTGACCAATGAAACCGGGCTGCGATATTATACACTTAAGCCTTATCTACTGGTGGAATTCAAGGCAGAAAAGGATAATACGGTCAAGACCAGTGTCATATATCTACCGGACCTGGCAAATCCGCAATACGTGAGAACCACTACCGGACTTGGATCGAATGAACTTGCGATAACTTTTGCAGATGGAGCTATTGCTTCATATGGTCTTGTAAGTGAGTCACAAATACCTGAAACCCTGGAGGCCTTTGCGGCCATGCTTTCAAAAAGCGCCTATGCCGCACAGACATTCACAGGAGAAGGAAAACTCCAGGTGGATGAATCCGAAACATACTTCAGGCTCTATGAAATACTTACAGGACCAGACGGCACAGAGCTTAAAGAGATTATACCGGGGAAATGAAGCAAGAAACAAGAAAGAAACATTTGTGCCGGGTTCCGAGTTCCGTGTTCCGCGTGAAGGATGGTTAAATGATAGAAAGATGAAAGTTACCAGATTTGAAGATTTGGAAGTATGGCAGCTGGCGAGGGAGTTATGTAAATATGTCTTTCAAATTAATTCGCAAGAACCTTTCTGTAATGACTTCAGATTTCGCGATCAGATGAGGGCTTCTGCCGGATCATCAATGGATAATATTTCTGAAGGCTTTGAGCGCGGAGGGAATAAGGAGTTTATACAATTTTTATGGATATCTAAAGGTTCATGTGCAGAAGTCAGATCGCAATCATATAGAGCATTCGACCAGGAATATATTACTCAGGAACAATTAGATGAACTTCTAAAAAAAACAGATAAATTGGCTCGTAAAACCGCAAACCTTATCCAACATCTTAAAACAACAACATACAAAGGCCCGAAATATGATTAAGCGAAAAATATAGCTTAATTCAACTGTAAAGAATTACTTGACTGTTCATTTAAAAAATATTATCAAACTCAAAACCCGGAACACGGCACCCGGAACACGGCACACGGAACACGGCACTCGAAACAAGAAATGCAGAAAGTCAATATAACAACGATAAACTCCAACCCGGCACTCGGCACCCGGAACAAATAAATGCAGTATGATAATATAACATCTATAATAAATAACGCGGCACCCGGCACTCGGAACGCGGAACAATAAATAATCTGTTATGAAAAACAAAATCTTAAATAAAAAAATTAACCTCTCCGGTTTACCTCGGCCAGTCGGGACTGGCTGGTTGACACCTCTTCCCGACCTTCGTGACTACACCACCGTTCATCCTGAAATCAAAGCCTTTAATAAGAAGCTTGGATTGTCAGCCAAACAACATGCATTGCCTGAGCAGGTCGATCTCAGGGAGTGGTGTTCCCCAGTTGAAAATCAGGGTAACCTTGGATCATGCACTGCTCATGCAGGTGTTGGCATAGTAGAATATTTTGAGAGGCGTGCGTATGGTAAACATATTGAAGCTTCAAGGCTCTTTTTGTACAAGACCACCAGGAATCTAATGCAAGTAACGGGTGATACAGGTGCGTGGTTAAGGAATACAATGGGAGCACTGGTTTTATGCGGTGTGCCCTCTGAAAAGTACTGGCCGTACAAGGTTGCTGACTTTGATAAAGAACCCAGTAGTTTTGTTTATTCGATAGCAGATAATTACGAGACAATAAAATATTTCTGTCATGATCCATATGGTTCTGATCTGCCCACCATAGAAGTACTTTCTTCCGTGAAGCAATACCTTGCAGCCGGAATCCCATCCATGTTCGGTTTCTGGGGCTTTCAATCGTTTGAGGATTCCGAGAAACCGGGAGATATCCCTTATCCCTGCCCGGGTGAATCAGCCAAGTGGGGACATGCTATTGTAGCCGTAGGATATGATGACAACCATAAGATTAAGAATCTACGCTGTAACAAAGAAACCAAAGGAGCATTACTTATCAGGAATTCCTGGGGAACCTCATGGGGTGAAAACGGTTATGGCTGGATGCCTTATGACTATGTACTAAATAGGCTTGCGTTGGATTTTTGGTCACTCCTCGATATGGGGTGGATTGATACGGGTGCGTTTGGTATCTAAAACTAAGGAAAAAGACAACCGAGCCTCGAGGACTCGAGGCGAGCTCACGAGCGGATAGCAGTTGTGGTCAGTGGGAGCGAGTAAAAGGCGAAAGACAAAAGTAAGTGGATCTGACTAGACTAGATGATGATTTCTCAAATGAATTGGCTGGCCGGTTATTCAATTTTGCTACAGATGTCATCAAGTTTCTTGGAACACTTACCAATGTACCAGAATCAAAAATCATAAAATACCAATTAGCAAAAAGTGCCGGCTCAAGTGGAGCAAACTATTCACCCTGTCAAATTGCATTAGATGGATGAGTTCTATTATACATATGTGTTACGGAGCAAGGCTGACAATAAAAATTATGTTGGATTTACTTCAGATCTAATGCAAAGATTTGAGGCTCATAATAAGGGCCAAGTCAACTCAACAAAAAATAGGAGGCCGCTAGAATTGATCTATTTTGAAGGTTGTTTATCGAAGGATGATGCAATTCGGAGGGAAAAGTATTTGAAGACCCATTTTGGTAAAATGTTTATAGGTAATCGCCTCAAATCTTATTTGACAGGGTAAAGAAGCTCAAGCTGGTTCCTCCAAAGCAGATTTCACAAATAAAGTCAGAATTTCTTTAAGGGAGATGAGGGAATCAAATTATTGGCTGAGATTAATCAAAGCTTCTGGCCTTACCTGCAATTATGAAGAGCGAGACAAATTAATAAACGAATCCCGCGAACTTAAGAATATCTTAGGATCTATAGTCCAGAAAACTAGAAAATAATCCACATAGATTACAAATTATATACTTTTATCTTTATACTTTTGTCTTTTGTCTTAGATAGAACTTTTTACTTAAATCTAACCTATGAAAAAACTAGTTCCTATAATACTAGCTATTGTACTATTTGGAGGTTGCACAAGCACCGAAAAGCTTAGTTACCTCAACAATCTTCCCGAAACCCCCGAAACCCAATACTTCCCCGTTGACGTGCCGGATTACAAGGTTCAATATAGGGATATACTATATATCACAGCCAAGGCTATGACACCTACAGGTTCTATAGAGGATTTGTTGCAGGGAACGAGGACATATAGTCAATCAGCTTATATGCGTGATGAAGCAAGTCAGTACATATTGGGTTATGATGTCGATAAGGATGGCAATATATTCCTGCCAGTGATCGGGGACGTAAACGTCGCAGGTAAGACAATGGAGGAAATACGTTTATTGCTGCAGGAGGAAGTAGACAAATATTTCAATAATGCTTACGTTGAATGTAAACTGTTAAGTTTTAAGTTCACAGTATTGGGTGAAGCTAAAGCACCGGGAACATATGTTAATTACAATAATTATCTTACGGTACTTGAAGCAATAGGTCGTGCAGGCGGAGTGGGTGATTACGGACGTAGGGATAGGGTGCTTGTTGTTAGACCAACAGATGAAGGCTCAAAGACTTATCGTATCAACTTACAGGATAAAAAGCTACTAACTCTAGAGGCCTATTTCCTGCAACCTAATGATGTGGTAATCATAGAGCCTGTAGGGCATAAGATATTCAATATGAATTTACCGACGTTCTCCTTCTTGTTAACTACGGTGACGAGTGCGATAACGACAACCTTACTGCTAATAAACTATTTTGGAAATCAATAAAGAGCGTTCAGAGTACAGCGTACAGTGTTTAGCGTTTATTTATTGATGATGAATAAGAAAACGTTTAGTTTTAGGAGCAAATAGGTGTAAATGGTTGTAACAAGATTTGAAGACCTGGAGATTTGGAAATTAGCAAGAGAACTGTATAAATTTGTTTTTAAGATTACATCTCAGGAGCCATTTTGTCGTGACTTTAAGCTTCGTGATCAGATGAGGAGTTCTTCAGGTTCAATATCAGACAATATAGCCGAGGGTTTCGAACGCGGTGGCAATAAAGAATTCATACAATTTCTGTCTATAGCGAAAGGTTCCTGTGGAGAAACTAGAAATCAATCATACAGAGCGTATGATAGTGAATACATAACAGAAGAAGTACTTAATGAATTGCTCGAACGTACCGATAAAATATCACGTAAAACGGCAAATTTGATAAAAACTCTTAAAACTTCCCCAAACCGAGGAATTAAGTTTGATTAACCAACCTAGAAATAAAACCCTGAACGCTAAACGCTAAACGCTGAACAAAATAAATGAATATGAACCAAGATAAAAACCAAGCCCCCCCTCAGCAACCAAGCTATCCTCCCTATGCTTACGGTCCTGAACTGTTTAAGGAAGAAGAAGGCATAGATTTCAAACGCTATTTCGCGTTATTTCTCAATAATTGGTACTGGTTTGCCATTGCCTTGTTTATTGCCTTGAGTATAGCATATGGTATAAACAGGTGGTCGGAGAAGATTTATACTGTATCTTCATCATTGCTTATAGCTGATGAGCAGTATGGGGGAGATATGAGCGGGGCGGAGAGATTTATACCGGGCGGTGATATTTTCAAGAGCCAGCAGAATTTACAGAATGAGATTGGCATTCTTAAGTCCTTTTCACTGAATTACAAGATGATGAAGGAGTTGCCGGAATTCTGGGTAACGTATATGGGAGTGGGCAGAAGAGGCATAGCAGAAAACAAGCAGTATAAGAGTGCACCTTTTAAGGTGTTTTTTGATTCTCTTGAATACCAGGCCAAAGGCCGGAGGATTGACATAAGGATTTTATCTAATGACGAATACAGTATCAGTATAGGAGATACGATAAAGAAAACGATGAAATTCAGTGAGCGTTACACTGATTATTATAATGATTTTTATATAGTTAAACATAATGAATACCAGTATGATGAAGCCAAGTCAAACAAATATTATTTCTGGTTCAATAGCTTCGAGGGACTGGCTAATCAATACAGGAGTAAGTTAAGTGTTTCACCGATTGAAGAAGAGGCCAGTCTTGTAACCCTTTCAACGAGTGGTTCGAGTTATCAGCAGGAAGCCGATTATCTTAATAAGTTGATGGATGAATATATTGACAGGGGGCTTGATCTTAAAAATGCCACTGCAGACAGCACTATTTCATTTATTAACAACCAGCTTGGTTTTATATCCGACTCATTGAGTGTAGCTGAAACCAATCTTGAAAATTTCAGACTAAATAACGAACTTATTGATCTCAGTTCAGAAGCTTCAATATTACAGTCGAGGATAGAGAGGTATGAGAATGAAAAGTACAGTATTGAGTTTGAGAAGCAGTATTATGAATATTTGCTGGAATATATAAATTCCAGGGATGAATCAGGAGAAATTGTATCACCTTCACTTGTGGGTATAACTGATCCGATATTAAGCAGACTAGTGAGTAAGCTCGCTGACCTCCAGCAACAGAAGAAGCAGGTATCCTTTAGCCTCAGGGATGACCTTCCAGCAGTTAACCTGATGGTTGCACAGATAGCAGATGCAAGAAAGATACTGAAGGAGAATGTGGAGAACAGCCTGAAAAATGCGACCAAACTTCTGAATGATGCAAATGCAAGGATAGCAAGAGTTGAAGCTGAAATACAAAAACTCCCTGGAACAGAAAGGCAGCTGATTAATATACAACGCAAGTTTGATCTTAATAATACTATTTACAATTATCTGCTTGAGAAAAGAGCTGAAGCCGGTATTGCAAAAGCATCAAACGTGGCAGACAACAGGATCATTGACCGGGCCGAAGACTTTAACTCTTCCCGTATCAAGCCTAAAGAAAAGCAGAACTATATGATAGCTCTCCTTTTCGGATTGTTAATACCAGCAGGATTACTTATAATTTTTGACCTTCTGAACAATAAGATAATTGACAGACGAGATATTGAGAAAGCCACTGATATACCTTTGCTGGGTTTTGTAGGGCACAGTGCATCAAAAACAGAAATACCCGTTGTTGACAATCCCGGTTCAACCCTCGCCGAGTCGTTCAGGTCAATACGTACCAGGCTGAAGTATTTTACTAATGACAGTTCTTCAAAGATCATAACCATAACCTCCACTGTCAGTGGCGAAGGGAAAACATTCATATCCATCAACATAGCAGCTATTATAGCTATGTTAGGGAAGAAGGTTTTGCTTATAGGCTTGGACTTGAGAAAACCCAAACTTCACAAGATACTTGAAACAGGTAACAGCACGGGCTTGACTTCGTATTTAATCGGGGAAGCCGAATATAAAGATATAGTATTTAATACTAAAATAGAAAACCTGTTCTTTACACCCTCTGGATCTATTCCACCCAATCCGGCGGAATTAATTGAATCAAAGAAAATGGCCGGATTTTTTGAAAAAGCATGTAAGGAATACGATTATATCATAATTGATACCCCGCCTGTTGCAATTGTAACCGACACCCTATTACTAGCCCCTTACGTCGACATTAATCTTTTTGTCGTCCGCCAACGCTATTCGTCAAAAAACACTCTTGATCTTATCAATGATCTCAAAGATCAGGGAGAATTGAAGAAGATGGCAATACTAATTAACGATATCAGTCTTTCAGGTTATTACGGCTACGGACTGCGCTACGGCAATACCCTTGGATACAGGGGGTATTATTACGGTTATAATCTTTATGGGGAATATGGGTACAGGAAGTATGGGTATGGTAAGAAGGGAAAAGATTATTATTCTCAGTAGTGGAAGGTAAAAGTGTATAATAAATTAGTGAATTATCCAACTTATTCAACGATAAACAGTTTTGGATTTTTTCAATCTAGAATGTTAATAAAGGGAAATAGTTTTATTTGGTAAGGTAATGTCATCAGACCTTAAGCAAAAAACCGTAAGCGGACTTACCTGGAGCTTCGTAGATAATATTTCCACACATGGCATTACCTTTATTGTCGGAATTATTCTCGCCAGGTTATTAACTCCGGAAGAGTTTGGCCTTATTGGTATGATCACTATTTTCATAGCTCTTTCTACTTCCTTTATAAACAGTGGTTTTAGTGCTGCGTTAATCAGGAAAAATGACTGTACTGATAAAGACTATTCTACTGTTTTTTATTTTAATTTGTTAGTAGGGGTATTATTTTACTGGATATTGTTTTTTTCTTCCCCCGCAATAAGCCGTTTTTTTAATGAACCAAAATTAATTCGACTGGTTCAGGTTTTGGCAGTTGTTCTTATTATTGATTCCCTGACAATTATCCAGAGAACAATTTTAACAAAAAGAATAAATTTCAAGCTGCAAACAAAGGTTTCAGTTATTGCGTCTATTATTTCTGGCTTAATTGGTATTATTATGGCTTTTAGGGGATTTGGTGTATGGAGCCTGGTGGCCAGACAAATTAGTCGACAGGCAATAAACTCTTTCCTATTATGGTTTTGGAACCGTTGGAAGCCTTTATTGGTTTTTAGTGTAAGTTCTTTTAAAGAACTTTTTTCATTTGGATCAAGATTATTGGTAAGTGGGCTTATTGATACAATTTACAGGAATATCTATTACTTGGTAATAGGCAAATATTTTTCAGCCGCAGAGTTAGGCTTTTATACCCGGGCTGACTCTTTTAAGAGATTGCCGTCGCAAAACCTGAACGCAATTATCGGAAGAGTAAGTTATCCGGTATTATCCAGTATTCAGGATGATATTCCAAGGTTAAAAAAGAACTATCAAAAACTTATCCGTACCACTATTCTTATCACTTTTGTGCTCATGATGGGCATGGCAGCTGTTGCCAAGCCCATGATACTTGCACTGATTGGTGAAAAGTGGCTACCATCAGTAGTTTATCTGCAAATGCTCTGTTTCGTTGGTATGTTTTATCCTCTTCACGCTTTAAACCTTAATATGCTGCAGGTACAGGGCCGATCTGATCTATTCTTGAAACTGGAAATCATTAAAAAAATATTGGCCGTACCTATCATTATTATTGGCATTCTCTGGGGTATAAAAGTTATGATTGCCGGAATGATGGTGAATACAATCATTGCTTACTATCTGAATAGCTACTGGAGTGGACGTATGATTAGCTATTCGTTTAAACAGCAAGTGAAAGACATTTTTCCTTCATTCATTCTGGCAGCATCGGTTAGTATACTGGTATTTGGCTTGGGTTATATACTCCCATTTACCTCATGGATAAAATTAATCATACAGGTTTTAGCCGGAGCAATATTGACCATTATTATTTGCGAACTGATAAAGTTTAGAGATTATGTGTTTTTAAAAGAAATAATTTTAGAAAAAATAGCAACAATTAAAAAGAATAAAAATAAGGATCCTTCTAAAAGGGGGGAATAAAACATAATTATGGATACAAAAAAAAGTAAAATATTTGTTACCCAACCCTCTTTACCCGATTTGGAGGAATTTATTCCGTACCTCGAAGACATCTGGCAAAGCAAACGCCTTACCAATGATGGTCCTTTTCATCAGCAACTTGAAAAAGAGATGGCTGAGTTCTTAGGGGTAAAATATATTTCTTTGTTTACAAATGGAACTCTGGCTTTACTAACGGCTTTACAAGTCTTAAGAATTACTGGTGAGGTTATCACTACACCATATAGCTTTGTAGCTACTACTCATGCCTTATGGTGGAATAAGATTAAACCTGTTTTTGTGGATATTGAGCCAAAATTCTGTAACCTGGATCCCGAAAAAATTGAAGCTGCTATTACACCTCAGACAACAGCAATATTACCTGTGCATGTATATGGTAATCCCTGCTATGTAGAACGCATACAGGAAATAGCTGATACTTATGGTTTAAAAGTTATTTATGATGCAGCTCATGCTTTCGGTAACAAACTTGAAGGTACTTCAGTATTAAATTATGGCGATCTTTCTACATTAAGCTTCCATGCTACAAAACCATACACAACTATGGAAGGAGGTGCCATTGTTTGTCATGATAAAAAGACCAAACAGCGGATTGATTACCTGAAGAACTTTGGTTTTGCTGGAGAAACCAAGGTAATGGCACCAGGGATTAACTCTAAGATGAATGAAATGCAGGCTGCTCTGGGATTAATTCAACTTAAACACTACAAAGAAAATATTGAAAAGAGAAAAGAGATAGCTGGAATCTATAAATCAGAGTTAAAAAAAGTTAATAGTATTAAAGTATTACCTGATTACCCAGAGCTAACTAGTTATAACTATATCTATTTCCCAATTTTTGTGGATGAAAAGGAGTATGGCAAAAGCAGGGATGAACTATATCTTCATTTGAAAAGTAACAACATATATGGCAGAAGATATTTTTACCCGTTAATAAGTGATTTCGCCACTTATAAAGGCTTAAATTCTGCAAAAAATCTACCTATAGCAAAAGAAATTTCAGAAAAAGTGATTTGTTTGCCGATTTATTCTGAATTGGATAAGGAAACAATCTATAGAATTATAGAATTGATTAAGTAGCGATGCGACTTGCGATTATGCAACCATATTTTTTCCCATATATAGGCTATTATCAACTTATTAAAGCGGTGGATAAGTTTGTTATATATGATAATGTTGAATACACAAAAAAGGGCTGGATAAATCGAAATCGCTTATTTTTTAATGGTAAAATTGAATATATTACACTTAATCTTAAACGTAGTTCTGATTTTTCTTTAATTTCTGAAAAGGAAATTTCTTATCTATTCTTTGATAAAGAAAGGTTAAAAATGTTAAAAAAAATCAAATACAATTACAATAATGCTCCATTTTTTAATGAAATATTCAAATTACTAAACGATATTTTAAACAACAATGAGACTAATTTATTCAAGTTTCTTAATAATGCTTTAATAAAAACAAATGAATATTTGGATATTAAAACTGAAATTATAGTATCAAGTAAATTGGACATTGATAAAAGTCTAAAAAGAGAAGAAAAAGTAAAAGAAATTTGTAATCATTTGGGTGCTATGATATATATCAACCCAATTGGAGGGCTACAATTATATTCTAAAGAAGAATTTAAAAAAAATAATATTGAGCTACTTTTTCTAAAGACTAATAGAATAGTATATGATCAGTTAAGATTTGAATTTATACCCAACTTATCAATAATAGATGTCATGATGTTTAATTCACCAGCGGTAATCAATGATTATCTTAAAGATTTCACTTTACAATGAAGATACTATTAATAGGACAAACAACATTGCATTGGGGACGTTTAGAATTTGGAAATATTGGTAATTACTATGTAATTGAACCTTTTTTTGAAGAGTTACGAAAGGTATTTCCATCTGCGCAAATAAGAACCACTTTGCAATTAAGTAGGGATTTTTGTAATAAATTCTCTCTCTACACACTGCCAATTGAATTATATTATTCATTTGAATTGGCAGCAGTCGAAAATCTTAAGAAAAGTATACAAGAATTTGGTATAGCACAAATTTATAATAAAACTGGTTATTTCGCTGAGAAAACACCATTTATCGAAGAAGTATACAATTCTGATTTAGTAATAGATTTTAGCGGTGATGTTTGGGGAGATAACGCTGATTTTGCTGGAGAAAAACGTTTTTTAGTTGGATTATTAAAGGATAGAGTCGCTCAACTATTAAATAAGAAAGTAGTAATGATAGCAGGTTCTCCTGGACCCTTTGATAATAATTTAAAGTACCTTAATTTGACAAAGGAAGTATTTGAAAATTTTACGTTAGTTACAAATCGCGAAAGTGAATCTGAAAAAGTATTGCAAAGTTATTCATTTAATACAGAAAATGTAAAAAATTTTGCTTGCCCCGCCTTCTTATTTAAATCAAAAGAAACAAATGCTGTTTCTAATATTATTCAAGGTACTATAAAGAGAAATCAAGCGGTTGTCGGTTTGGCGATATGTGGTTGGAATATGGAACAAGGGCCATTTAGCAAATGGCCAAGAGAGGATAATGAATATTATAATTTCGTACAACTTGTTGAGTTTTTAGCATCTCACTATGATTTACAAATTGCGCTTTTCTCGCATAGCAACGGCTTTGAATATCAACCACAATTCAAACTGATACATGGACGCGATTATCCAATTGCAGAACAATTATATCGGATCTTAATAGAAAGAAAAAAAATAACCAACCATCAATTAAAAATACTGACAGGTATTTATTCTCCGAAAGAAACAAAAGCGATAATAGCGCAATTTGATATGCTAATTAGTGGGAGAGTCCACGGATCAGTTGCAGGTTTATCACAATTCATACCCACGGTGATGATTGACTATGGACATGAACCTAAGGCACATAAAGTTAAAGGATTTGCTAAAATAGTGGGAGTAGAACAGTATCTTGCTAATCCGAATGATTTTAACGATTTAAAAGAAAAGTCAATTACTTGTTGGGAAAACAGAAAAGCATATTCCAAGCATCTAAAAATGAGGATACCACAAGTACAGGAATTAGCAAGAAAAAATTTTTCAACACTAAGTAATATCTAAACATAATGACGATGAATGACATACATGGATATTTAAATGAGCATGAAATTGAGAAACTTGGATTCTATAAAATTGGGGATAATGTAAAAATTGCACGCTCTTCGCAGCTTTTAAATATAGGCCAAATAGAAATCGGAAATAATGTAAGAATAGATAATTTTTGCACAATTGCTCCATCTTCCAAAGCTATTTTCCATATAGGTAACAACATCCATATCTGTGCCTATAATTTTTATAATGGTCAACAGGATATTATAATTGAAGACTTTTGTAGTATTGGTAATTTTTGTCAAATTTTTACTACTATGGATGATTTTAGCGGTAAAAGCATGACAGGAGCTATAGTACCAAGAAAATTAATTAATAGTTTTTCAGATAAGGTAGTGATAAAAAAACATACAATCATAGCGCCTAATTGTATTGTCTTACCAGGAGTGATTTTAGAACAAGGTACTGCTATTGGTGCTTTTTCTTTGGTAAAGAAATCTACGAAACCTTTTTCCATTTATGCAGGAGTGCCTGCTAAGTTTTTGAAAAGTAGAAGTAAGGAATTATTAAATTTAGAAAAACTCATCAAATAAGGGATGAATAATACGCCATTATTAAGTATAAGTTGCACTACATATAATCACAAAAACTATATTAATGATGCAATAGAAGGATTCTTAATGCAAAAAACTACCTTCCCGATTGAAATATTAATAAATGATGATACTTCGACTGATGGAACAGCTGCCATTGTAAAAAAATATGAAACAAAGTACCCGGGAATAATAAAACCAATTTATCAACGGGAGAATCAATATTCTCAAGGGAGGGCAATTTCTACTGTTTATCAATTCCCCCGTGCCCGCGGCAAATACATAGCATTCTGTGAAGGCGACGACTACTGGACCGATCCATATAAACTGCAGAAGCAGGTAGATTTTTTGGAGGCGAATCCAGAGTATGGGATGGTGCATACCAATAATGATGTTTTATATCAAAAGTCAGGAAAAATAGAAAAGAAGGTAAAAAATAATAAAGGTTTTGAAAATTTCAATAATACTTTCTTTGGAATTTTAACAGGTGACTACGAAATAGCAACTTGTACTGTTGTGGTCAAGAGAGAATTATTATTTGAAAGTCGCGATAATGATATTATCCTAGAACAAAAAAATTTACAGGGAGATCTACCAAGATGGTTATCAATAGCTCAGGCTTCCAAGATAAAATACATCAATGATTCTACAGCAGTATATAGAAAGAATTTTGGATCTGTTAGACGATCCGGCGAAAAGAATAAACAAATAGAATTCCAGGAATCCTCAAAACGAATTAGAATGCAGTTCGCAAAAAAATATATGGTCCCTCATTATATCTTAGAACGAGTGGAGGATATGTATTATTCTGTAATGATAACAAAAGGTTATCATTTCAAAAGAAAAGATCTAGTTATAGATTCCTACAAACGTATTCATAAGAAAAACATAAATATAATATTAAAATATATCAGTGTTAGATTTGGGACATTCCGTTATATAGTAAAAATAATGAGGTATTTACGGAAACCATTGTTAAAATTTATGGTAATTTTAAAAAGAGAACGTGTTTAAAAGTAAAAATAAAATTACCTGGTTGTATAATATTGTATGCAATGTAAGAAGTCAATACGGCTGGATATATGACAAAGAACATTATACAATATGCTAGAGAAATATCATAGGAAGCAATAAAAGAAAATCAGGATATTGATTACTGACGATTTAACACACATGCTTTTTACGAATCGTCTAAAAATATTTTTAATATACCCCCTCAACCTTGAAATGGATTAATAAAATCAAGTAGGCCAAAGTTTTAGCATGGATCTCATGAGTTTTTTAACGATTTATTAAATAAGGTTATTTTAATATAACTCAAGTTTGAAAATCAAAATGATTTTACAAGACTTATATATTTAATGAAAAAAATTTGCATGTTTATTGGTTTTTACCCTATAAATAGAGGGGGGGCTGAATATCAATCTCATTTTATAGCTAAATATTTAAAAAATAAATATGATATATTCTTTATATCAATTGGACAAGAGAAAGAAGTAATAATACATGAAGAAGGATTTAAAATCTATTGTTTAAAAAAACCCTATTTACTGGGCAAATTCTTGGGTTGGTTTTTATTGAACAGGAAAATTACTAATATATTAGATAGAGAAATTCCAGATTATATTTACCAGAGGATTGGATTTGCCGGTACGGGAATTGCTGCTCATTATTGTAAAAGATCCAATTGTGAACTTTTGTTTCACAGTTCTTCACAAAAGGATGCAAAAATTAAATTCTTTGAAAATTTAAGGAATCCTTTTAATGTTATAGATAAGTTATTTTATTATTATGGATTAAAAAATACGGATTTCTTAATAACACAAACACAACAGGTTGCAGATGAAATTTTAAAAAAATATAAAAGGAGAAGTGATCTTACCTTGTATAATTTCGGTGAAATGCCAAAGGAGGATTTAAATAAATGTTATTCTTCCTTAATTAGGGTATTATGGATTGGCAATGTTAAGATATCAAAAGGGCCTAATACATTTTTCAAAATTGCTAGGGAATTTGAATATATAAAAGATATTCATTTTACAATGATTGGTAGAACAAATAGCGAATGCTTCGCAAAAGGTAACATCCTAAAAAATGTTGATGTAATAGGTGAAATACCTCAACAAAAAGTAAATGAATATTTAGCGGAATCGCACATTTTATTAAATACAAGTATAACTGAAGGTTTCCCAAATGTATTTGTACAGGCATGGTTTAGAAAAGTACCTGTGGTTTCTTTAAATATCGATCCAGATGATATTATTAATTCAAGGAAACTTGGATTTTGTGCACATGGAGATTTTGATTTTTTGATACGGGGATTAAAAGAATTTCTTCGAAACCCTAGTTTATTAAAAATATATGGTGAGAATTCTTACAATTTTGCCAAAGAAAATTGTACTTTTTCAAATATTGATAAAATAATTACATTAATAGAAGAATAATGTTTAAAAATATTACTTGACTATTAAGTTGAATAATTCCAAGATAAATAAGTATTAATGTAGATGTGTAACACTAATAAAATTTTGTGGATACATCCTAGACTTCGTGATTATCGCAAACCTTTGTTTGATTTAATGAACCAAAAATATGATATAAGGTTTATTTTTGGGATTAAAAATCCGGAAATAGAGGATAACTATAATAGTATTTATTTAAACACTATTAGAACATCCTTTAGACAAAAAACTAGAATAAAAGAGTTAGAAATATTAAGAAAAGAAATAAAAACTGCGAGTATAATTATAACTTCTTTTCTTTCAAACAAATCAACATTTTTTGTTTGGGGTTTTTCTAAAATATATAAAAAAAAGATAATTGTTTGGGAAGAACATCATTACTTTCATAATTCATTACGAAAGCGGCTTATATACTTTTACACTAAAATGTTAGCAAAAAATATCCATGCTTTCTATGTAATGGGTGAGCCACAAAGAGTTGCCTTGGAAAAAATTGGAGTATCTTCATCAAAAATATTTATGGCAAATGAATGCAGTGGAGTAAATTACGATAATATATATCAAAAAGAGATTAGTCTTGGATTTGATTTAAGAAACAATAAATATATACTCTATTTAGGCAGACTTATAGCAATTAAAGGTAGCGATTTGTTAATTAATGCATTTAGACGTATAGAAGACAGTAATTTATATTTAGTTATTGCCGGAGAAGGGGAAGAGATTTTAAATTTAAGAAATCTTGCCAAAGGAGATAATAGGATAAAGTTTATTGGTCCAATAAACGATTTAAATGAGAAATCCTATATATTAAAAAATGCTGAAGTGCTGGTTTTACCATCTAAAATTATATCAGGTAAAGTTGTTGAAGCTGGTGGTATCGTATTATTAGAAGCTCTGAGCAGTGGTACGCCAATAATAGCTGCTATTGGTTCTACTACTAAATTTATTAAAAATGGTATAACAGGTTATAAGTTTCAGGAGAATAGTGTAGATGATTTAAAAGAAAAATTGGAATATATTTTAATTAACAAGAAACTTGGCAAATTATCGCGAGAAAATATTTTGAATGAATATAAAAAAATACCAGGATATGACCATCAATTTAATATTCTTGCAAAGGCTATTCAACACGTATTAGAGTAAGTAAGTTTTATGATTGAACCTAAAACTCTTTTAGAAAGTACACCTTTATATCTATTAAATATTTACTATTTAATAGTATCAATTGGTGCCGTATATATATATATTAATTTTAGAAAAGAAAAACTAATATTTTTAGTAATTCTGATATTTTGGCAGGGCTTGTTTAATCATATTGATAATCTTATTCCTAATTTCTTTAATGCCTACAAAATTATAGTATTCTTCTATACACTTTTGCTCTTCATGCCTAAGATAAAAAAGAACAAAGTAAAACATGATTTTTATATAAATCTTTTTTTTATTCTTTTCTCTGTGTCTTTTTGGATTTCATGTATAATAAATAAAACACCAGTAATTACATCATTGAGTCAATATACTTTTAAATATGGGATAACTTTCTTATTTTATTATGGAATAAAAGATATTATAATAAATGAAAAACGAAGAAATAGCGTATTAAGATTATTATATACAATAATTATTTTACAAATATTTTTTTCTATTGTTAAATTTAGTATTCTTGGTCAAAAAGAATCTATTGTTGGTTCAATAAATCTAAGTGGGGGAGGCACAGCAGTATTTTTACCAATTCTTGGAATGTTTTTGATTTGGTTGAAAAACGATGGTCGGCTAAGAAGAAAAGAAATGTGGTTTCTTTTGTTATTGTTTGTTATTCCTTTAGTAAGTGGCAAAAGAGCACCAGTAATATTAATGCCTTTATATCTGTTCTTATTGACATTTATATTTTCGAGAGGATTACGTCCTATTAATAATCTTAAGTATATTACTGTTGGGTTATTATTTTTATATATAGGAGTTAAAACTATACCAAGTTTAAACAAAGAAGCATCTTATTGGGGTAGTTTTGATATGGGTTATGTTTTAGATTATGCACTAAAATATAATTTCGGGACAAAGAAATTAGATCAAATAAATCAACAGGCTTATCAGGGAAGGGGTGGCAGTTTGTTTCTAATCTTTGACACCCAAAGCCTTGATCTAGATAATAAAAAAGAGCAATTTTTTGGGAAGGGGATTGATATAATTGCTTTGCAAAAAAGGGGTAGGTTTGTTGGTGGTGGGGGATATAATATTGAGCATCAAGGCTTATTAAGTCCTATAGCTATGATTATGCATGCATTAGGTTATTTTGGACTATTTTTCATGTTTCTATTTGGGCTTGCCATATTAAATATTATTAGAAATACAAAATTTAAATGTATAATTATTTCTTTGTTTTTATACGATTTTATCTTATATGGGAATATACTTTTATTTGATAATTCTCTAGCTTTTCTTATTCTATTTATTTGCATGTATGCTAATTCAAAGCATTTTCAAAATAAAAATTTTCCCTCATATCTGTCAATTTAACTAAAAAAACTTATTGCAAAAAAAACTTCTCTATTTTCATAATAGAAGTGTTCAATCTTCAAAATCAGGAGGTTTAAATACAACACTTTTACAGGTCTTCTCTATGTGTAATTCTTTAACTAAGATGAGTTTGAATGTAAAGTTGTATATGGAAGGGGATGATAGTTTTGAAAAAGAAATACAAATGTTTGTAAATAAGACTTTCAATTCAAAACTATTGTTTAAAGTTGTCCATTTTCCAAGAAAGCACAAACTACAGTTGATCAATAGATTTTTGCTGCGCAGGGAAATCATGAGAATTATATCGAAGGAAAAACCAGATCTAGTATATACTCGTGAAGTAGCCTTCTTGAAACCAATATTGCGAATGAATAATAAAGTAATATTTGAATCACATAATAGTAAGCAGCACCATCGTTTTTATTTAATACATAAATACCTCCATAACGAAATAATTAAGTCTTCAGAAGATGAAAATTTTCTTTGTTTATTTTCTATAAGTAATACTTTATCAAAGTATTGGCGGGGGGTGGGGATTAAAAATAATAAGCTTTTTTCATGGCATGATGGTTTTGACACAGAACTATTTTTAAAACAGTTAAATAAAACTGAAGCCAGACAAAAATTAAATCTTCCTTACGAAAAGACAATTATTACTTATACGGGAGGTTTATATCCTGATCGTGAAATTGAAAATGTAATTCGACTGGCAGGAAAATTTTCTGACTCATTGTTTTTGATAATTGGAGGTCCTGAAAAGAATAGGTTATATTATGAAGAAATAGCTGCTAAACAAAAGGTTATTAACATTAAGTTCCTAGGCTTTGTAAATCATAATTATATTCCCGTTTATTTATATGCATCAGATGTATTATTAGCTCTTTGGTCATCAAAAGTACCAACTATTAACTATTGTTCGCCATTAAAGCTCTTTGAATATATGGCTTCAGGGCGAGTAATTTTAGCTCATAATTTTCCAACAATTAAGGAAGTATTAACAGATAAGGAAGATGCTATTTTATGTGAACCTGATAATTTTGATGAAATGTGCTTAAAATTGAACAATGCAATCGAGCTTAGCAAAAATAATAATTTGGGAGAAAGAGCAAGGGTAAAAGCGTATAGTAAATATACATGGGATATAAGAGCTAATATGTTATTAGAATTTGTTGATAACAGACGAAAAGAATTATAGATTTTTTTCATTAACAAAAAAAAATTATATCCACTTGAACAATAACCATAAGGAGAGGTGACTAAGATTTCTTTCATCGGAGATATTAGCTTAAATGGCGGTTATTCGGACCTTGCTAAAGCGAATAAGAACCCTTTTGAAAAAATAAACAATACTATTTATGATTCTCATTATGTAGCAGGTAATCTAGAAGCTGTTGCTGAGAATAATAATGAAGAATATTTTGATAAGGTAACCCGGTTAAAAATAAGTTATGATAGTTTGGGATTGCTAAATAACTTGAAAATTAATCTACTAACACTCGCCAATAATCATATATATGACCAGTTGTATGAAGGTTTTAGTAAAACTATATATTTTCTTGACAAGAATGGCATTGAATATATTGGTGCAACTATCCCCGGTAAAGCAAATAACGATGCTTTTATAAAAGACGTAGCTGGTTTTAAAATAGCTTTTCTAAATTATGTGCATAAAGCTACAAACCCGAAATTTCCAAAAGATTGTTTAATTGACGTTAATATCTATGAGCGTAACGATATTATTGAGCGTATTAATAATATAAGAGAATCAGTAGATTTCTTGATATTAATTTTGCACTGGGGCATGGATAATAGTAGGTATCCAGCACCATGGCAAAGGAGGGATGCAAGAATATTTGCAAATGCAGGAGTGGATTTAATAATAGGTCATCATTCTCACGTACTTCAGGGATATGAAAAAATAGATAATTCCTGGGTCTTTTATAGCCTTGGAAATTTTGCTTTTGCACCATTAAAAGAAGGGAAAGAAAATGAGCTTGCTAATAGACAAAAGGATTCCATAATATTGCATTATATACTAAGCCATAATAAACGAAATGTAGAATGGATACCAATTAAGCTCGAGGGTTTGAATGTAGTACCATCAGGAAAAACAAAAATTGAAAAACTCAGTAAATTTATTCCTTTTGTTAGTAATCCTGTTGTTTGGCCATTTTACCGATTTTATGTAAATATATTTTACAAAATTTATTTTTACTTTTTTGGGAACAGTCGTAATCCCTTCACGCAGCTAAAAAATATAGATGTGAATAAATTGAAACGAGCGAAACAAATAATTACTTACCGATGAAAGTCGATCTTTCTTATGATTTTTAAAGTGTGAGTTTTCTGTTATTTCTTGAATATGAATAAGTGGCTTCTAACTAATAAGCCGGTGTCATTTGCCGACCAGTTTGATAGTTATATTAAACTATATGATGGTTATCATCTGTTTTTCTCATTATCTGAAGATAAATTCTTTTATGATGTAGAAAAAAAATCAGGCATTTTCATTTTTGGCTATTATACAACGCGGTTAGATATCAATATTAATTATATAAATCTTGATAGATTGTTTCTAAAATTGATTAATAATCCATATAAATCACATGAAATAATTAAGGGAATATATACAATAGTCCTAATACAAAAAGGGCGTTTCTTCATTTTTAATGACCCCTTGGGAATTTCAAAGTTTTATTATTCATTAAAGGCAGAATACTCTGTCTTTTCTGGGCGAATAAAATATGTTAGACAAATTAGTGAAACAGCACTTTCAAAGAATCAAATACTATCTTATTATATTTTCAACTATTGTTTAAATGGAAATACATTTTTTAATGAAATACAATATTCTATTCCTGGTTCAATTTCTTTCATTGATGAAAATGGATTACTTAAAGTAGATCAATATTTTGATATACTGCTACATATGTCTGAACAAAAAAATAAGTTATCAAAGGAAGAACTATTCATATATGCTCCGACACTATGGTTAAGAATAATTGCTCAATGGCAGGGAACACTTAATAATAAGAAAGCCTCGCTTACTTTGACTGCAGGTTTGGATTCAAGAGTTTTATTAGGGAGTTTTATGAGAACAGGTTACTGTAATTATGATACTTTTACCTTTGGCCGTCCGGAATCTTTAGATGTAGTTTATTCCAATAAACTTGCGAAAGAATATGATATTCCACACAAGCATTTATATCCTGGAGAAGACTTCTTTACTTATTTTGACAATTATGCAAGAGAAGTCTATGAGCATGGAGATACTTTAGTTTCAATATACAGAGCACATAGATTAGAGGCATATAATGAAGTAATGAACGATGCTAATGCAATTGTTATGGGATTAGCTGGCAGTGATTTGGTTAGAGGATATGGATATGATGGTTTAATTGTGAGCCCAATTACTTACAGCTGTTGGAATAAGAAAAGTTTTGAAAGCTATTTTAATGATCCCCATATAATTCATCGCTATCAAAATTTAGGGTTTAATTCTTTTGAATATCTTCTTGACCGTAAAAGTGATTTTGATTACTTGTCACACAATTTGCGATATCTATTTAAAGTAGTCATTCCATTGCATTTTAGCCAGGATATTACCTTGAATAGCAATAAGGGATATATTACTCTGGTTCCATTTCTAGATCTGGATTATCTGGAATTCTTAAGGAAGAATCCTTATTTTGGAATTTACAACTATCACAATTTCAGAATTATGGACATCATAAGAAGAACAAGAGGCCTTTATTATTCTTCATATTTATCACATTGTATTTATAAAGAGTTATCTGAATTTGGGATAGGTAAAGGCATTAGTCCAAAGATGATCATTAAATCACCTATATGGTCTTTAATAAAGGGATATTTAAGAAAAATAAGCAAAGCAGATAAACACTATGTAGCTAATTTTAATTATGGAGAATGGTTTTGGAAATATCTATATCGTTACATTAAAATGAATAACCTTGATAAAACAGGATTGAATAAGGATTTTCTTTTACAGGAACTTAACAAAATTGACAAGAAGGGTGGTGAGTTACATTTTCTTGATTTTGTGAAAGCCATAAATATACATATGGCTACTAATTTGTAGCATTCGATGAATCTCAGAGAAAAGTTTTTAATGAGGATTTTGGACATTTCAAATAAGAGTAATATTCTTTTTAAATATCGTTATTTTTCGAATTATTTAAATACAAGCCGAAAGGAAGTATTAAAATATCAGGGTATAAAACTGAAAAAACTGATTATTCATGCAGCATCTTCTGTCCCCTACTATAAAAAGAACTTCGAATTAAGGGACAGTACATTAATGCAAAATACTTCGGTAGAAGACCTTTTAAGAATATTGCCAATAGTAGATAGAGATATAATTCAGGAGAATCAACAAGATTTAATCTCGTCAGTATTTAGGACTAATGAGCTCATTAAGGGAAGTTCAAGTGGAACAACTGGTATCCCTATTGAATATTATACAGATAAGAATGGCATGAGTGCAGGAATGGCTGCCGGTTATATTCTATGGAGCATGTCAGGTTGGCAGATAGGTCAAAGAAATGTACATATTTGGGGGAATAAATCTTCTATAGAAAGATGGACCACATTGGGTTCAAAGATCAAGAATTTGTTAATAAGACAGAAAAATATTGCATCCATATTTCTTGATGATTCAAATACCATCAACTATTTAGCAGACAGAATCATGCGCTTTGATCCAGTGTCTATTGATGGCTATTCAAGCTCAATTTTTTCTTTGGCCGAGTATTTTATGCATAACAATTTAAAAATAAAATCCCTAAAGCAGGTTTTAACCACAGCCGAAAATCTTGAAGAATATCAAAAAGAAATAATTGAGAAAGTGTTTGCCCCAGTTGGTGATTTATATGGTTCTGGTGAAGTGCTGGGGATTGCAGCCCGTCCGATAGGTGAAGATAAATATTATATATTAGATCCTCATGTTATTATGGAAACTATAGATAGCAGCATACCAGGTTTAAAAGATGTTTTAATTACCGATCTTGATAATTACGGTATGCCAATAATGAGATATAAGATCGGTGATATGATAGATGATTTAAACGAACCTAATCAAAATTCAATATATCCTTTTAAGTGGTTTAGAAAAATATATGGAAGAAGTTCAGAAATAATCACCTTGCCGAATGGGATGAAATTTCATCCTGTGAATATTTTTGGGGGCACTCTATTTAGAAAATTTCCTGGTATAAGAAAACATAAAGTAATATGGAATGGCAAGATTTTAAAATTTATGTTTGAAATACATGAGTTTGTGGATCAAATTATATTAAAAAATGAATTAGCAGAATTATTGAAACCTTATAATGTTAGGTTTATAATAGAATTTACTAAAAAAATTGAACCCTCAAAAAACGGCAAATATAGATTTGTTGAAATAGTTGAACCTGAAAGAGTAAATAATTGAAAGTTCTTTTTGTAAGTAGTGCAAATTATAATGGATTCCCCAGTCCTATTGTTAGCTCTCAGAGAAGTTCGCTTCAAGATATAGGGATTGAAATAAATCATTTTACTATTAAAAAAAAAGGGTTTAGTGGCTACATTAAAGAAAGTATTAGATTAAGAAGATTTTTACATAAATTAGATTATGATATATTACACGCTCATTATGGACTAAGTGCATTAGCAACCTTATTGGCGAGAAGAAGAGAAAAACTTATAGTGTCATTTATGGGAGATGACCTTGTAGGTTCGAACAGGAAAGATGGTAGAGTAACAAATATAAGTTTACTCTTAGTAAAAGTAAATTCTATTATTGCCAAATGCTTCTATAATTTTTCAATAGTAAAGTCGGAAGAAATGTCTAGATGTCTAACAACATCTAAAGTTTCCATTATCCCCAATGGTGTTGATATTAATGTTTTTCAGCCACTTAATAAGTTGGAGGCTAGAGATAAACTTGGAATTGGCTATAATGAGCAAATCTTAATTTTTGTTTCTAGCATCTATCGAATGGAGAAAAACATTGAACTGGCCTTGAAAGCTGTAAAATCAGTCAGTAATCTTGCACTTAAATTGATAACTGTTAATGATATATCCCAGAACAAACTGCTATATTACTATAATGCTGCAGACGTGCTGTTACTTACATCTTATCATGAAGGTTCACCTAATGTTATTAAAGAAGCAATGGCGTGTAATTGTCCTATAGTCTCGACAAATGTTGGTGATGTTAAATGGGTTGTAGAGGATACGGAAGGATGCTATATTGCCTCTTTTGATCCTGAGGACTTTGCAGAAAAAATAAAACTGGCTTTGGAATTTTCAAGGGTAAAAGGCAGGACCAATGGTCGTGATAGGATTATTAAACTGGGTCTTGATTCAGAAACTGTAGCAAAAAAAATCATTGATGTTTACAAAAAGGTTTTAAACTAATGTGTGGTATTTGTGGCATAATTAACTTGCATAAAGTTCCTGTTCAGGAAGCTGCAGTACGTAAAATGATGCAAATACAGAAACATCGAGGGCCCAACGATGAAGGCTTATTTATTGAGAACAATGTTGGACTAGGGTTTGTTCGCCTAAGCATCCTTGATTTATCGCCCGCTGGTCATCAGCCAATGTTCTCACATGATGAACGATATGTAATTGTTTTTAATGGTGAAATCTTTAATTATATTGAACTGAGGGATGAATTAAAAACAAAAGGATATCATTTTAAGACAAATACAGACACAGAAGTACTGCTTGCTGCTTATCATTACTGGGGAGAGGAATGCCTTGACCGATTTAATGGAATGTGGGCATTTGTTATATATGATATAAGAAATAAAACAGTTTTTGCTTCCCGGGATAGGTATGGGATCAAGCCTTTCTATTATTATGTAAATGAGCATTTATTTGCCTTTGCCTCGGAAATACCACCCTTATTAAATTTTTTACCAGGGAAGCCTGACCCCGATTATCAAACTATATTTGATTACCTGGTTTTTAACAGGACAGACCAGACTGAAAGAACATTTTTTTTAAACATTAAAAAACTACAGCACGGGCATATTATAAGAATAAATAGTTCAATCCACAGGATTGAAAGATGGTATAATCTAAATGAGAGAATAAATATTACTGAAGGATTTAAAAACCCCGAAGAATTCCGGGAATTATTCAGCTCTGCTGTTGGTTTAAGGCTGAGAAGTGATGTTCCAGTGGGCGTATGTCTTAGCGGAGGTATAGATTCATCAAGTATTGTAACGTTGTTACATAAAGACCATAAAAAATATGATCTGAATACTTTTTCAGCTGTATACAACAAAGGCCAGTATGGTGATGAAACAGAGTTTATTGAGTATTGCAAGCCTTATATTAATAAAATGTTCTATACGAAACCAGATGCCAATACTCTTGCTTCAGACCTAGAGGAATTTGTAGGGGCTCATGCAGAACCTGTACCTTCCACAAGCCCCTACGCCCATTTTAAGGTAATGGAGCTTGCAAAAGATAATGTAGTGGTGACTCTTGACGGACAAGGTGCCGATGAATTACTTGCTGGATATCATTATTTTTTTGGTTTCTTATTTAAGGACCTTGTGCGGAACGGTAAGTTTTTGAAATTTACAAAAGAAATTTCAAATTACTTAAATCGTCATTTTAATATTTATGGTTTAAAGACTTTCTTTTACTTCCTTCTTCCTGAGTCTATTAGAACAACTGCACGAATAAGGGAAAAAGGATATCTGAATAAGGATTTTATTGAAACATACAGGTCAAATAATATAATAGCAGGAAATTTATATGGGTCAAATACTTTGAAAGAAGCATTAATTAATCATTTTGAATATAAACTTGAGCATTTACTTAAATGGGAAGACCATAATTCAATGTGGTTCTCCCTGGAATCCCGCGTACCATTTCTTGATTTCCGATTGGTTGAAAAAACACTTGCAACGCCATCAGATAAAATTATTTATAGAGGGATGACTAAAAATATTCTCAGGGAAGCATTGAAAGGTATTTTGCCTGAGGAAATACGAATGCGAAAAGATAAAATTGGTTTTGGGACCCCACAGGATGAATGGTTTAGGTTGTATCGATGGCAAAGAATTCTCAGGGATATTTTTGAAAGCGATTCTTTTAATAATCGAAACATAATAAATATTAATTCGGCAGTTGAAAAATATAAACAACATTTGCATGGTAGAGCAAATAATTCCAAAGAAATATGGAAATGGATTAATCTTGAATTATGGTTCAGAGAGTTTATAGATTAATATGGAGTTTTTAAATAATTTCAGTCAAATCACTGTGTCGGATTGGCATGACTTGTTAAAAAAATCTACCTACACTTCCCCTTTTCAAACCCCAGAGTTTTACCGTGTTCTTAAAGACACAAAATGTTACGATGCTGAAGTCTATGCTCTTTCAGTCTATGGAGAACTAAAAATCATAATGCTTATCTCCCTAATGAAAGAACCCGGTATTAAAGGATTTTTCTCGAGGCGTGGAATAGTATTTGGGGGACCAGTTTTTAAAGAGGTTTCGGCTGCTGAATGTACATTCTTTTTTCATAATGTGAAGAGATCACTTAAAAGCCGAGTAATATATATTGAAACCAGAAATTTGTTTGATTATTCCGACTATAAGGAAGCATTCATAAGCTCAGGTTTTCAATATGAACCGCATCTAAACTTTCAACTTTCCCTATCAGGTTATACAAGAGAATCATTACTAATGGTATTTGATAATGATGTGAGGAGGAGAATTAAAAGGACCATATCAAAAGGAGTTACCTATGGAGAATGTTTATCAAAAAAAGACCTATGGAATCTATACAATATTTTGAGTGATTTATATATAAATAGGACAAAACTTCCTCTGCCGCAATATGATTTCTTTGTACATTTATATAATTCAGGGATAATAAAAGTTTTTATTGTAAAGCATGGAGATAAAATAATCGGAGGATCTTTTTGTCCATATAATGCGAATGGTATTTATACTTTTTATTACTGTGCTGATAGAAATTATAATAAACATATATCACCGACCCATTTGTCAATACTTGCAGCAATGGAATTTGCCATTGAGAATGGGATACCGAAATTTGATTTTATGGGAGCAGGTAAACCCGACATTCATTACGGCGTAAGAGATTTTAAAAAGCAATTTGGGGGGAAAGAGGTAGAGCAAGGGCGGTTTATTAAGATTTTGAATCCATTTCTTTTTAAGGTAGGCAAAATTAGTATACAAATTTTGATGAAAGTGAATAAATGAATATACTTATTGACATAGGACATCCTGCTCATGTTCACCTATTTAAAAATTTTGTATTGGAAATGAAAAAAAAAGGACATGAGTTATTTTTTACCTGCAGAGATAAAGAATATGCAATTTATTTGTTAGAATATTACGGATTTAACTATAAGTCTTTTGGATCAAAATATAAATCTAGGTTTGGCAAAATATTAGGGCTTGTCAAATTTGGAATAAAGGAGTACATAACGGGACTTAAATTTAAACCGGATATTCTCCTAAGTCACGGATCGATTTATGCTTCCCATGCGGCATTTATCTTGGGTAAACCACATATTTCTCTTGAAGACACATTTAATTTCGAACAAGTTAAATTATATAAACCTTTTACTAAAGCAATTTTAACAGGGAATTATGGAAATCCATTAACATCTCAGAAAGTAATTAGATATGCCGGATACCATGAGCTAGCATATTTGCATCCAAATTATTTTATTCCAGATATGACAGTATTAAAGGAATTACAGGTATTAAATAATGAACCTTATGTGTTAATAAGATTTGTCTCTTGGGAAGCAACACACGATGTTGGTCATAAGGGTATATCTTTAGGAAATAAGATAGATGTTGTGAAGAGGCTCTCTAAACAAATAAGAGTATTTATTAGCTCTGAGTCTCTTCTTCCTGAGGTCCTGCAACCTTATTCTATTAAGTTAGCTCCACACAGAATTCATGATGCTATAGCTTTTTCTTCTTTAATCTTTGGTGAAAGTGCTACAATGGTATCTGAAGGAGCAGTTTTAGGGGTACCAGGTGTTTATATTGACAAAACCGGGAGGTTATATACTAAAGAGTTAGAAAACAGGTATGGATTGGTTTATAATTTTAATGAATCATTCTCAGATCAATTGAAGGCTATTCAAAAAGCCGAAGAAATTATTAGTGATAAGTATTCAAATAAATGGCAACAAAAAAGAAATAAACTAATAAACGAGAAAATTGATGTTACCTCTTTCTTGGTATGGTTTATTGAAAATTGGCCCCAAAGTTATAGGATTATGAAAGAAAATCCTGATTATCAATATAGATTTAAATGACAGGAATTAATGCGAGCCTTTAAATGCGAAGAGATGCGAAGGGATTTCACGATTAATAGATATAAACTTTCACTAAAAGTCCTGATGAATCAGGATTTTTCGTTTATGCGAATTAGCAATTATTTAGATGAATTACGCGAATACTTAGATGTTGGATCTAGGCATGTTATATTAAGGCAGGATGTTGATAGGCTGCCGAGGAATTCACTGGCCTTCGCGAGGATACAAAATGTGTTTGGAATTAAGAGTACTTTTTATTTCAGGAGTGTAGAAGGAAGCTTTGAGCCGGCAATTATAGAAGAAATAGCGAATTTGGGTCACGAAGTAGGATACCATTATGAGGATTTGAGCATAGCAGCTCAAAGCATCGGACAGGGAGTATGGGGCAGGGACCAGAGACTAGTAGAAAAAGCACAGAGCACAGGACACAGAGCACAGAGTTCTAGACTAAGTGAAGAAAATACTCCAATTTCGCTCGAAGGGCTACGTCAGAAAGGGAAGAGACCCAGAGATATTAATACGAAACAAGGAACAAGGAACAAGGAACAGTTATTTGATGCTGCTATAGAATCTTTTACCAGAAACCTGGTAAAAATACGTAAATATGCTGATGTAAAAACTATTTGTATGCATGGGAGTCCGAGAAGTAGATGGGATAGCAGATTGCTGTGGAAATATTATGATTATAAGGATTTTGGGATTGAGTGTGAGCCTTACTTTGACCTTAATATGGGATCTATGTTTTACTTAACTGACACTGGTAGGAGGTGGGATGGTGAAAAATACAGTATTAGGGATAAAGCAACCAGATCCTCCTTCGCCGAGGCTACGGAGGACAGAGCAGGGAGCAGGGGGCAGGGAGCAGGGAATCTTAAAGACAAAAGACAAAAGGACAAAGATAAAAGGATTGTTAGAAAACATTACCCGGGGACCAGTAACCAGAACCCAGGACTTTTTGATGGTTGGAAAGTAAAGCCAGTGGTAGGTAGTCTGATGAATATGACACCTGAATCTACAGCATTCCAGGCCAAGTATAATTTCAGATCTACGAATGATATAATCAGGGCTGTTGAGAGGGGAGAGTTGCCGGATAAAATGATGATGACTTTTCATCCTCATCGTTGGAATGAACCAGGAATGAAATGGTGGAAGGAATTTGTAGGGCAGAATATTAAAAATGGTATTAAGTACTTTATCATAAAAATGCGAGAAAGAAATTGATTCATAGACGTTATTATTAAAAATATTAAATCTTGACTTATTATTGTCTGCTTACCAATGATGTAGAAACTACCTCAATATGGTTTAATACTTTAAGCGATAAAACAGGTTTAAAGGTACTAAAAGAAGGAATGCCTGTCTTGCTAGATATTTATGAAAAATATAATATTAAGTCAACATTCTTTTTTACAGGGTACATAGCTAATCTATACCCTGAAATAGTAAAAATGGTCCTTCCTTTTGGGCATGAAGTGGGATCACACGCAATGTCTCATCATATTGAAGATGGTTTTGATATACTTGATCTTTCTTCTCAGATTAAACATCTTTCGGAATCAAAGAAGATACTAGAAGATATTTCAGGCCAGGAGGTGATAAGTTTTCGGTCTCCTGCTCTCAGGTTTAATAAATATACATCGCAGGCACTTATTAAAACAGGCTTTAAAATAGACAGTTCAATAGCTTCCTCCCGATTTGACGCTTTCTTTAGTTTTGGTACTAAACAAAAATTTAAATGGTTCTTTGCTCCCAGGATACCGTACATAACGAGTGATGATAACCTTGCACGAAAAGGTAAAAGTGGCCTGATTGAAATTCCATTATCCGCCACACTTTTTCCCTATGTGGGGACAACTATGCGAATATTTCCAGCTATAACCACATTACAGCATCATTTGTTAAATTTTGAGACAAGAAAAATACACAATAAACCAATCGTATTCGATATTCACCCTAACGAGTTCATCGATGAATCAAATGAAATGAGGGAAATAAGCCGGAGAAGTAATAGCTATTTTTCGTATTTATTTAAAGACTTAATAAGAAGTAAATTAAAAATAAGAAATCTTGGACAAAAAGCTGTTCCATTGTATGAAAGAGAAATACAGTTTTTCAATAATAAAGGATACGAGTTTACGACATTGAAAAATTATTGTATAAAAAACAATGTGCAATGAAAATATTCATACTTACAATGGATGATCCATTATATACAATCCCTTTTATTAAAGAGATAATTAAATCAAAAAAAAATGAAATTATAGGACTGGCTGTTACCAAAGGAGACAGGATAACTATCAACAAAAACAAATCCAAGTTTATTTATTTGATCTCTCTGTTACTTATTATGGGAGTGCCTTATTTTGTCCACAATTCTTTTATCACATTATATTTTAAAATAGGAATATTATTAAGCAATTATAATATTGGCAGATCCTCCTCTATTCTTGAATTTGCTAGGGAGAATGGCATAAAAACCTATGCAATTAAGACACCGAATTCAAAATCATTTTTATCAATTCTCGAAAAGGGGAAACCAGATATAATCATAAATCAGTCCCAAAGTATTCTTAAGGTACCTATTTTAAATATCCCAACCATAGGCACACTGAACAGACATAATGCATTACTGCCTCGAAACAGGGGAAGATTAACTCCATTCTGGGTCCTCTATAAGGAAGAAACTGAAACAGGGGTATCAATACATTTCGTTGAGGAAGGGATTGATTCAGGTCCGATTGTGATTCAAAAGAAATACAAGGTTGAAAAGGATGACACATTTAAAACACTTGTTAATAAGAATTATAAAATAGCACCCCATTTGATGCTGCAGGCTATTGATTTGCTTGAAGATGGGTTTAAAGATTTTGTTAATAATGACGATAATCAAGCTTCATATAATAGTACACCTACCTTGAAAGAAGCGTGGGATTATAGGAAGAGAAGAATGTTAAGATTCTTAAGAAATAATTCTACGGTGTAGTACTTAGAATGTAGCTACATACTTTGTAATAAATTTACGGCAAAGGGCTAACATCAAAAGGCAGAAGGAAGGTTAGAGCCTTTTATATTGTATCATTCGTTTGTACAAGCAATCCTCAGCCTACAGCTTATAGCCAGTTATAATTATATAATGGATAAAAAAATAGTATTATTTGTTTATCTAGTTTTTATGTTGTTGCTGGTTATGCTGCCGTTGAATGATGCGAAGTCTTCATTTCTTTCAGTTAGTTATGTTGTTAAAATTCGTATGGATTACCTAGTTCATGTTTTTCTTTTTCTGCCTTTTCTTTTGCTTATAAAACTTGCATATCCAATATCTAATTTTTTTTGGATTCTAGCTATTGGAATTATTTTTGCTGGGTTTTGTGAGGGGATTCAATACTTATTGCCTTATAGGAGTTTTAATGTTAACGATTTAATAGCTAATGGAGTTGGAATTATATTAGGAGTAAGTCTTCTAATTCCTGCTGTAAAGGAAAAGTAGGGGAAATTAATGAATGATTAATAAATGAAAATGTGAATTGTGATAAGTTGAATGGCGAATCAGGTAGTGCGAGGTTGCCGGAGGAACCAAGCACTGCGAGCTCTTTAACGACTGGAGAGAGTGAGCAACAGTGAAAGTGAACTAGTGAATAATGAATATGTGAATTTTTTACCAGAATTATTAGGTAATGGATAATATTAGCACGCATAAGGATCTGGATGTTTATAAACAGAGTATTGAATTTGTTGCTGATATATACCAATACACAATTGATTTCCCCGATGAGGAAAAATTTGGATTGATATCTCAATTAAGGAGGGCTGCAGTATCAATTCCCGCAAACATCAGTGAGGGATCTTCCAGGCGCTCTACAAAAGAATTTATTTAGGTTCTTTAAATTTCATTGGGTTCATCTTCAGAATTGGAAACTTTACTGGAGTTTTCTTTTAAACTTAGTATCGGCTCAGCTAAAAAGGCACATGTCTTATTAAAGCAACTGGAAACCATCAAACGCATGCTCCTATCTCTAATTAAATCACTGAAAACCAAGAACGTATAATTCATTTTCCGCTCATTTTCGATTCACGATTCACAAATCACGTTCAGATAATGTAAGTTAGTCTACTAACTAATCCTCCAAAATCCCTAGAAAACAATATGGTTGCACAAAAAATCAGTGCAACCTTTTTTATTGCCTTTGAGTCTTAAAATAGCCTAATTGGCAAGTTTTAGCTATTCATTAAATTCAACCATTATGGAAAGGTCTGTGCAGCCCTGTTTAGTGTATTATAGATTTAATCATGTTCTTAAATTATTATTAGTGGTCATTTCTATAATTGGTGCCAGTCAAAAATCTTTTTCACAACCTGTTTGGCAAAATGGAACACCAATTATTAACCCAAAACCATATAGTTTGGAACTGACTATAAATTTGGATAGACCATGTAATGTTTATTATGCTGTATTTTCATATTATATTGGCACTAACCCAACTGCAACACAAGTTAAACTCTGGGGTAGTGCATCTTTACCCTATTTAGATATAATAGATAATGGTATAATAAATTATACCAATGGTGATGTTCTTGAAATCATAGAGGGTTTTACTGAACAAATCGTTCCAGATCATAGGTATGGTGTTATAATGGTGGCTGAAGATACACCAGGATCTTTTTCAACAGTGGAGAAAATTAACCTTAACTCCGCCCCATGCCCAGCGGTATATTTATTAACAGGATTTCCGGTACCATCTGTTTGTGTAAATAAAGGGACAACGGCATTCTTTACTATCGAGTTGCCCGATGCTGATCCGTTTACACCAGGTAAACAAGTTGACCCGGATTATGATGGCATATATGCAGGTACAGCTTGGAACCTTGATTGGGGGGATGGGACGGTTAATACATATGTTTCAAGTGTTGATAGTGATATACCAACAAGTCTTGATTTTATTTCTCATGTTTATAACACTGCGTCAAATTGCGTTTACAGAGTAATGCTTAATGTTGAAAATCCATGCGGCGAAATTGGTTTTGTGCAGTACAGCATTGATGTTCATGGCAGGGATCAGGGAGATAATGACGGACAATTAATTATTGAGGATGTTGCAACGGGAGTGACTGATATAATTGAAGTATGTGAAGGTGTTGAACATGCAATTTTCCTGAGAGATATAAGCGAGTGGAATTGCCAGGATCCTACTTTCCCGGATGGCTCCCCTGCTCCCCCCAATGATGATCCAAGGACTATCCAATGGGTTTACGGTGAAGATGATGGGGGTACAGTACAAAATACAATTGGCACCACCCTTGGTACAAATGCACCGGTAGTTATTGGTGGTGTAAATAATGCCACAATAGTTGATGGTTATGAAGGAATACCAATTGAATCCATAACAGCAACAGGTGAACTCAGCGAAGAGATTTTAATACCTGAAGATTGCAGGGAAGGAGAGTATTTTGATGTATACCTGAGAAACTGGAATAAATGTAATCCGTATCCAATTGATCCTTCAGTTTTTACACATATAAGAATATTAGTTGTAGGTGCTCCTGATCCTCCCATAATTGATGATCTGATAATCTGTTTCGGAGGAAGTACCGTACTAGATCCATCCAGTGCACCAGTTGGAGAATTTCACTGGTACGATGACGGGATGAATTTTATTACAACAGGTGATACCTATGACCCGGGAGTTACAGTACCCGGGACCTATACTTATTATGTTACTGATCAACAACTGACAGGTAATTTTTGTGAAAGCCCTCCATCTGAGGTAACAATTACCATTAATCCTATCCCTAATCAGCCGACAATATCCAGGGATAATCCTGATTTTTGTTATGATGGAGTAACATCAATAACTCTTACTGCAAATCCCAATGAACCTCCAACAGTTACATATTACCAGTGGTACAGGAATGGAACACCCGTGGGAGGAGCCACCACAAGTACAATCGTACTAGATGAGGTCAGTGAATCAGGAGAATATACATTACAATCCTATGGCATAGCACCAACCAACTGTCCGAGTCCACTCTCTGATCCTGTTGATGTAAATATAGCTGAACCTGCGATTGTTAATGCAGGACCGGCAACGGTAACCATATGTTCCAATTCTTTATATAATACAAACGGTTCATATGGGGGAGGCGCTACTTCAGCTACATGGTCAACATCGGGTGATGGAACATTTGGGAATATCAATGATATGACAACAACATATACTCCGGGACCTAATGATATTAGTGCAGGAATAGTAACTATAACACTGACAACTAATAATCCTCCCGGTCCATGTCCTGAGGAATCTGATAATATAGTTATCACAGTGGTTACTGCACCTAGTGCCTATGCGGGAGCTGATGATGAAATATGCCAAGGTGACGTATATACTGTTAACGATGCTACTGCAAGCAACTATAATACGCTTAACTGGACAGAGAATGGGACAGGGTCAATAACGGCAGGACAAGGGACACTTACACCCACCTATACACCTACTGCAAGTGATATTGGTAATGCAGTAACACTTACACTTACCGCTACAGGTAACGGACCATGTTCACAGACATCTAACAGCAAGGTTATATATATTGACCGTTCACCAATCGCAACAACCAGTCTGAGACAGGATTTATGTAATTCCACAACAGCCAGCCTCCAAGGGAATACAGGGGGAAGCGACCTACTTTATAATGCCTTTGGCGAATGGACATTTATAAACAACCTTGCATGGCAGGAGACCTTCAGCGAAAATCCTGAAGGATCCACTTCAGGTGACCAGTGGACGACATCAGGGGTAACACCCGATTACAATACTTACTTCAGGACTCAAAACCACAGGATGGTTGCGAGAGATTTAGATGCAGAAGGGGTATGGGAGTCTGAAGTTATCAATATCTCGTCATATTCATCGGTGAAAGTATCAGTTAATCTTGAGGAAGATGGAAGCCTTGAGTCAAATGATTATATAAGGGTTTACTACAGATTAAATGGAGGAAGCCAAACGTATTTCACAACATATGGTAACAACCAGAATGATTTCGGAACAAGAATAGCCTCGGTATCCGGTTTATCAGGGAATACTCTACAGATAGTAATCAGAGTACAAAATAACAGTGACGTTGAGTACCACTATTTTGATAATGTGGTGGTCAGGGAGGAAACAGTAACACCTGAACCAACAATCACCACTCCTTCAAGTGCCACATCGGGAGTATCTGGTCTCTGGCAGGGGGATAATCATTTCAGGTGGTCAGTATTCTCAGAACATAACGGTTGCGACTCCGTTTCGGCCGTTCATACCATAAGACATGATGTTCAGCCCACTGTAGCAAGTGTGGGAGGAACCCAGGAAGAATGTGAAACAACAACATATACCCTGACAGGTAATGCTGCAACTAATGGCGGCTCAGGCTTATGGACCGTCTCAGGCGGTTTTACAGGGACAATAACCGATCCCACCAATCCAACAAGTACAGTTACCAATGTTAATTATGGGACACATACGTTTACATGGACCATATCGAGTGCACTGGGGATCTGTTCAGATACAGATGCAAGCCTCCAAATCATACGCAATGAGGAGCCCTCACCAACTATTACTGCAGATGTCGGACCTCACTGCTTTGACGAAACTGTTCTAATTGACGGTGAGCCTAATCTGGGTATCGGTGCAAGTTCAGTTACTACTCACGCATGGTCAGGGACAGGAGCTGCATACCTAGATAATGTATCAATTGAGGATCCAGTCTTTACAGCTCCTTCAGTGCTTGTTCAGACTGATTTTGATCTTATATACACAGTGACTGATGATAATGGATGTATTGGTGTATCAGCAACACATACTATTACAGTCTATCCACATGTCCAGAGTGCAAATATAGGCTCAGATCACAGCATATGTGCCAACTTAAGCACCACCATCCAGGTTGATATAACCGGTGGAGTAGGTCCGTATACAGTTGTATACAATGCAACTGACGGAGGAGGCACTACACAATATACAGAGAATAATTATACTTCAGGGAACGATATTTTAACCGTTTCACTTGACGAAACCACAACATATACACTGGTATCAGTAACCGATGCAAATAGTTGTACGGCAACATCCCTCACGGGAAGTGCCGTTATCACCGTAGGCATTCTTCCCGACAGGGCTACACTCACCTCTGTTGCCACACCGCTATGTACGAGTGCCAATGCACAGCTCCAGATTGAGATAATTGAGGGTGTACCACCATTTGATGTAACAATAGATAACGGTGTGGGAACAATAGTCGTTAACGGTTATTCATATACACTTGACCTCGGTACGGGACTTGCAGCGGGATCACATGACTATAATATCACTCAAATAGAGGATGCATGTAATAATTTCTTCGGTGACCTGGGAACCACGGCCACAATAGTTGTGAACAGCAGGCCTGATCTTGCAGACGGATCTACAACCCTCTGCAGCGATGAAACCAGCGGAGTTACACTTGGAATAGATAATGCAGGAGCATTCGGAATCCTTTCAGTGACATATGATATTACCAATATTGTTAATAACGGGTTGTCTCCATCAACAGGATCGCCTTCCACAGGAACCGGTCTGCCGGCAAATATTATAGTAGATGATGCCTGGACAAATAAAACAGCAGGCAATGTAGATGTTGTATATACAATAGTTCCTGTAAGCGATAAGGGATGCACGGGGAATGCAGAAGATATTACACTGACCATTCAACCTGAGCCCGACCTGAATGTAGGCGACATTAATATATGCAGTGATGAGCCAACAGGTATTATATTAACTGATGTACAGGGGATAGCTACAAGCTTCAATATTACAAATATAAACCAGAACGGTCTTACTGCCTCTGCAGGAGCACCGGCTACAGGCAACGGACTTGCAGCCAATGTCATAGCTGATGATGCGTTTACCAATCTTACAGGTGCAGATGTGAATGTACTATATACTGTAGTACCTGTAAGTACAAACGGATGCGAAGGAGATCCTGAAATTATCACCGTTACCGTCCATCCCGAACCTGATCTCAACGTAACAGGCACAACTGTCTGCAGTGATGAGGTTACGGGAATAACTCTTAGTGATGCAGATGGAATAGCTTCAGCATATAATATCACCAATATCAATTTCAACGGGCTGACTGCCTCTGCAGGCGCCCCGGCCACAGGTAACGGCCTGGCAACAAATGTTATTGCAGATGATGCCTATACCAACACAACGTCTGGGCCAGTTGACGTGGTATACACCATTGTACCTGTAAGCGCCAACAATTGTGAGGGAGAGGCTGAACTGGTAACCATAACGGTCAATCCTGAGCCTGTTCTTAACAGCCTGAGCAATACTGTTTGCAGTGATGAGGCATCAGTAATCACCCTGAGTGATGTAAATGGAATTGCATTAAGTTATAATATAACCGATATCAATGCAAACGGACTTACTACATCAGCAGGATCACCGGCCACGGGTAATGGGCTTGCAGCTAATATTATTGCTGATGATGCATGGACAAATAAGACGGGAGCCGATGTTAATGTAATTTATACAGTAAGACCGGTAAGTGCCAACAGTTGCGTGGGCGAACCGGAAACAGTAACACTTGCGGTACACAGTGAGCCAGACCTTAATGTGGCCGATATAGATATATGCAGTGATGAGCCAACGGGTATTACACTGACAGATGTTGAGGGAATAGCTACCAGTTTCAATATCACAGCCCTCAACCAGAACGGGCTTACTGCCTCTGCAGGTGCACCTGCCACAGGCAACGGGCTGGCAGCCAATGTCATAGCTGATGATGCTTTTACCAATCTTACAGGTGCAGATGTGAATGTACTATATACTGTAGTACCTGTAAGCACAAACGGATGCGAAGGAGATCCTGAAATTATCATCGTTACCGTCCATCCCGAACCTGATCTCAACGTAACAGGCACAACTGTCTGCAGTGATGAGGTTACGGGAATAACTCTTAGTGATGCAGATGGAATAGCTTCAGCATATAATATCACCAATATCAATTTCAATGGGCTGACTGCCTCTGCGGGCGCCCCGGCCACAGGTAACGGCCTGGCAGCAAATGTTATTGCAGATGATGCCTATACCAACACAACGGCCGCGGCAGTTGATGTTATATATACCATTGTGCCCGTAAGTGCCAACAATTGCGAGGGAGAGTCTGAACTTGTAACTGTAACAGTCAATCCTGAGCCTGTTCTCAACAGCCTGAGCAATACTGTTTGCAGTGATGAACCAGCAGCGATAACGCTGAGTGATGTAAACGGAATAGCAACGAGCTATAATGTTACCAATATTAATGCCAACGGACTTACTGCATCAGCAGGAGCACCGGCCACAGGAAACGGACTGGCAGCAAATGTTATTGCCGATGATGCATGGACAAATAAGACGGGAGCCGATGTTAATGTGATTTATACGGTAAGGCCGGTAAGTGCCAACAGTTGTGTGGGCAATCCCGAGACAGTTACACTTACGGTACACAGTGAGCCTGACCTTAATGTTGCAGATATAGATTTATGCAGCGATGAACCCACAGGTATTACACTGACAGATGTCGAGGGAATAGCCACCAGCTTCAATATTACAGTCATCGACCAGAATGGACTTACTGCATCTGCAGGTGCCCCGGCTACAGGTAACGGCCTTTCAGCCAATGTAATCGCTGATGATGCATTTACCAATCTTACAGGTGCAGATGTAAACGTGGAATATACGGTGGTGCCGGTTAGTACAAACGGGTGCCAGGGAGATCCCGAGGTTATTACCGTCACCGTACATCCCGAGCCCATACTGGCAGATCTCGACAAAACCATATGCAGTGGCAATATATCGGGCATCACGCTCAGTGCTACAAATATTACAGCCAACCTGTTCGAGATAGTTGATATAAGAGTGGATGCAGGTATAACACCCGGCGGTTCAAATGCAACAACGGGGCCAGACCAGCCGGCAGATGCAATATATGATGATATATTTACCAATGTCACAAGTTCCATACTGACCGTGGAATATGATATTATTCCAAAAGTTAGCGCAACGGGCTGTACGGGAGATATTTCAACAATAATCCTTACAGTTGGTGCTGAACCTGTACTTGATCCCAATTTAGACGACTTTGCATGTTCAGATGAACTTATAGGGCTGGTATTGGCAGAAGCAGAAGGCAGTGTTCCACCCACCCATTACAATATTATAAGTGTCACCATTGATCCCACCTTGGGAGTCGGAGGCAGTAATGCTACAGTTCCTGAACCCACTGCAGCAGCAGATTACCTGCAGAATGATATCTATACTAATCTAACTGGTGTAAACAAGACTGTTGTATATCGTGTACAGCCTGTCCTGGCACCTGACTGCTTTGGTGATGCAGTTGATGTTACCATAACCATAAGGCCCGAGCCTGTTATAGTGCCCGGGCAGACAGGCGCAGCCTGCAGCAGGGTACCAATTAATAAGGAGATATTACTTGTTCCGGCAAACACACCTGCAGGAACAACCTTCAGCTGGCCTGCACCAACAATGAGCGACGGTTCAGCACAGGGTACGGCACAAAGCGGGGTGGCTGCCGATCCGGCAGGAACCTACCATATCACGGAAGCACTTGTTAACTATACCGGAGCTCCCATTACTGCCACCTATTATGTTACGTCTGAGAGTGCATTCAGCTGTGTTGGTGAAACAGTACCGGTCGTTATCACTATTAATCCGGAACCATCACCCAATCCGATCTCAGGAAGGGATAAGCTGTGTGCAGGTGAAATAAATATTGTCTACAATGTTGTTTCAAATCCGGGATCGATCTATACATGGACCGTTCCTGCTTCGGTTGGAATAAAAACCTTTGACTTCAATACAAATGCCATAATTATCAATGCTGCAGCATCAGCAGGAACCGGGGATATAACCATGGTTGAAACCAACTCATACGGTTGCCCCTCCGATCCCAATATCCTTACCGTTGAGGTGTTTGACCCGGTTGCACCCGAGAATATCACAGGCGATAATAATGTATGTGCATACCAGACAGAAACCTACAGCGTACCATTCAATGCCGGGTCAACCTACCAGTGGAGCATCCCGGCAGGTGCGGCCATCCAGGGCGATCCGTCGGCGAACGAGGTAACTATCACCTTTGGTATTAACGGTGGTACAATATCTGTTCGTGAGGTGATAGCCGCAGGATGTATCACAGATCATAACCCGTTTGCCGTTACCGTTGAACCGTTGCCCACGGCAACGATAAGCAATGGCGGCACTATCTGCGTGGAGGATGAACAGCCCCTGCAGGTTAGCTTTACAGGTTCGGGTGATTACACATTTGTATACGCCATTAACGGCATAGACCAGCCTGCCATAAGCACTACCGATAATCCATATACATTACTGACCAACACAGCAGGTACATACACCATCACTTCGGTGGTTGACAATGTTACAAGCTGTGTAAACACAGGCAGCGGCAGTGCTATCGTAAGCTACCATACCGTTCCGACAGGAACAGTTACAGGTACGACCGATATATGTGAGGGAGAGAGTACGGTTATTACGCTCACCTTTACCGGCACTGCACCATTTGATTTCACCTATACCGACGGTACAACACCAGTTACGGTTAACGGTCATCCGACAGCTGTATACACTTTCACCGTATCACCGGCAATAACAACAAGCTACACACTTGTTTCACTAAGCGATGCAAACGGATGTGAAGGAACGCTTCTGGGCGGTGCAGATATCACCGTGAATGAGCGTCCTGTACTTACACTTACACCAACGCACCTGCTATGCAACGGAGATAACAGTGGTGAGATTGACCTTGAGGTTACAGGCAACGGTCCTTACGGATTTGCATGGACAGGGCCCAGTGGATTCACTGCCAACACAGAGGATATAACAGGACTGGCTGCAGGAACTTATAATGTAATGGTAACCGATGTCAACGGATGTACGCAGACAGGTTTTGTTAACATTACACAACCACCGGTAATTGATCTGAGCACTTCCGGTAATGTAGCCCTTCTCTGTAACGGGGCAACAACTGCCACGGGCACCTTTACCGTATCAGGAGGAACGTCGCCTTTTACCTTTAACACTATAAGCAATACCGCAGGAGCCACAATAAATGCTCCATTAGCTAATTCCATTGACTTCACAGATGGAGGAGTGGGTGAAGTAACTATTGAGGTTGTTGATGCCAACGGCTGTACTGACCAGGCGACAATAACCATTACAGAGCCCCCGGTCATATCCGTTACGGCAGCACTATCTTCCAGCATAGAGGGAAGCCATAACATAAACTGCCATAGTGGTTCTGACGGGAGTATACAGCTTACCGTCAGCGGTGGCACAGCTCCATTCGTATATGCATGGAGCACTGTTGACGGCAGCGGTCTTGATGCAGCCGATAACGGCACTCAGACAGGCCTCACGGCAGGCACCTATGATGTTACCATCACTGATGCCAACGGATGTGATTATAATGACTCATACACTCTTACCGAACCACCGGAGCTTACTCTTAACGTATCGGCCGATGATTATATAATAGGCAGTTGTCCTTCATCTGATGCACTGATTACAGGAGTTGCTTCCGGGGGCGTTGAGCTTGCCGGCGGAGGTTATATATATTCATGGAGCCCGGCAGGTGGTCTTGCTGATCCCAATGCACTGACCACCACTGCAAAACCGGGATCGACAGTTACATACACCCTTACCATTACCGATGCTAATGGTTGCACCACTAATGACAACCTGCAGATAGAGGTGCGTCCTGCTCTGACAGCAGTAGCATTCGCCGACGACAATATAATAGGCACATGCCCAACTTCAGTGGCCAACCTTGACGTTAATGTTAACGGAGGTGAGGAACTTGCCGGCGGAGGGTACAGCTATAGCTGGAGCCCGACAACTGGTCTGGATGATCCATTGAGCAAGACCCCTGAGGCCAAGCCTGCGGTTACTACAACATATACTGTGACGGTGACTGATGCCAATGGATGCCAGACAACGGATGATATAACAATTACCGTTGCTCCCGACCTTGCAGTTACGGCATCAGTGGATGATCCTTTAATAGGTGATTGTCCGACATCAACGGCACAGCTAGATGCCACCGTTACCGGTGGTGAGGGTGGATATACCTACCTCTGGGACAATGCCGGGACACTGGACAATGCAACATTGCGCAATCCCATTGCCAAGCCAGCCGTTACCACAACCTATACAGTAACGGTGACCGATGCCAACGGATGCACAGCAACAGACGGTGTTGTCGTGGACATAGCACCTCCACTGACGGCAACGGCTTCAACGGATGACGATATAATAAGCACCTGTCCCACTTCGGTCGCAAACCTTGATGTAGCAGTCGGAGGTGGTGAGGCAGGATATACTTACAGCTGGAGCCCGACTTCCGGATTGAGCAACCCATTCATCCAAAATCCGGTTGCCAAGCCCAACAGCACCACTACCTATACGGTTACTGTTACGGATGCCAATGGGTGCCAGACAACAGATAACATATTGATTACCGTACAGCCACTGCTTGCGGCCACTGCTACAGCTGATGATTATATTATCAGTACCTGTCCAACTTCTGTGGCCAACCTCAGTGTTGTTGCCAGCGGTGGTGAAGCAGGTTACATTTATAGCTGGAGTCCGGCAGGATCACTTGATGATCCGGCTTCGGCCACACCTGTAGCCAAACCCGCATCCACCACTATATACACAGTTACGGTGACCGATGCTAACGGATGTGAAACCACTGCCAATGTGACCATTGCAGTGCAGCCTGACCTGGTGGCTACAGCCAGTGCCGATGATTATATCATAGGTACATGCCCGAGCTCGGATGCAACACTTAACGTGAATGCCTTTGGCGGTGAACAGCTCGCAGGCGGAGGATACACCTATTCGTGGACACCCGCAGCATCGCTCGATGATCCTTCATCGAAGAACCCGGTAGCAAAACCGGCAGTCACAACCACCTATACGGTAACGGTGACAGATGCAAATAACTGCACGACAACAGCCGATGTAACCATCAACGTGGCTGATCCACTGGCAGTGACAGTTACGGCCAGTGATGAGCTGATCGGCACCTGTCCGGCAAGCACATCAACACTTATGGCTACTGTCAGCGGTGGAGAAGGCGGATATACTTATCTCTGGGACAATGCCGGCACACTCGATGATCCCAATAAGATCAACCCGGTGGCCAAACCTGCAGTAAGCACAACCTATATGGTTACGGTGACCGATGCCAATGGCTGTACAGCCACAGGCAACGTAACCGTGAATGTGGCACCTGACCTTACGGTAACAGTCACTGCAGATGATGATATAATCAGTACCTGTCCTACTTCGGTGGCCAATCTTGATGCTATCTTAGGCGGAGGAGAGGCAGGATATACCTACCGCTGGAGCCCGACCACGGGCCTAGATGATCCGTATATCCAGACACCGGTGGCAAAGCCCAATAGCACCACAACATATACAGTTGAAGTGACCGATGCCAATGGTTGCACGACAACGGATGATATACTTATCACCGTGCAGCTGCCACTTACGGCCACTGCTTCAGCAGATGACTATATATTGAGTACCTGTCCGACCTCTGTTGCCAACCTTGATGTAACAGCGTCAGGAGGCGAAGAGCTTGCAGGAGGAGGATATACCTATAGCTGGAGCCCGGCAGCATCACTTGATGACCCGGCTTCGCAGACACCCCAGGCCAAGCCTGCTGTTACCACCACCTATACGGTGACGGTAACGGATGCCAATGGGTGCACAACGACTGCGGATGTGCTTATAGAGGTACGTCCAGACCTGACTGCCACAGCCACAGCCGATGATTATATACTGAGTACCTGCCCCACATCAGTAGCCAACCTTGATGTTACGGTTACGGGTGGAGAGTCAGGATATACATATAGCTGGAGCCCGGTTGACGGACTGGACGATCCGAATATAGCCACACCTGTGGCCAAACCTGATGTCACCACAATATACACTGTAACGGTGACCGACTTTAACGGATGTACAACAACAGACGATATAGAGATAGTGGTCCAGCCTGACCTGGCTGCCACAGCCAGTGCCGACGATTATATTATCAGCACCTGTCCTTCTTCAGTAGCTGTCCTTGATGTAACGGCTTCAGGCGGTGAAGAGCTTATGGGAGGAGGTTATACCTATTCATGGTCACCTGCCCTTGGTCTGAGCTCCACGAGTTCACAGAACCCGACAGCCAAGCCGGTTGCCACCACCACATACACTGTTACGGTGACTGACCGCAACGGCTGTACCACAACGGCTGATGTGACCATAACTGTGGCAGATCCGCTCAGTGCAACAGCCTCAGTTGATGATAACCTGATAGGCACCTGGCCTACCTCCATGGCCACACTTAATGTGGTTGCAACAGGCGGTGAGGAACTTGCAGGAGGAGGATACACTTACCTCTGGGATAATGCAGCCACACTTGATGATCCTGCATCCCAGACACCGGTAGCCAAACCACCTGTTACCACAACTTATACAGTTACGGTAACCGATGCCAACGGGTGCACCACTATAGCAAGTGTTACGGTACAGGTAGCTCCTGAACTTACAGCCACGGCTGTTGCTGATGACTATATTATAGGCACATGCCCGACTTCCGTTGCCAATCTTGATGCCAATGTGAGCGGAGGGGAAGCAGCCTATACTTATAGCTGGAGCCCGGCTGCGTCTCTCGATGATCCATTGAGCAAGACACCGGAGGCCAAGCCGGCAGTCACCACCACTTATACTGTGACGGTGACCGATGCCAACGGCTGCCAGACCACTGCCGATGTAGAGATAGTGGTACAGCCTGATCTTACGGCTACGGCCTCAGCAGATGACTATATTATAAGCACATGCCCGACTTCAGTGTCTAACCTTGATGTAACCGCTTCAGGAGGAGAAGAGCTTCCGGGAGGAGGATACACGTATAGCTGGAGTCCTGTTGCAGGACTAAATAATCCAACAAGCAAAACTCCGCAGGCCAAGCCGGCAGCGACCACAACATACACTGTTACGGTGACTGACCGTAATGGATGCACCACGACAGCAGATGTAACCATAACTGTACAGCCTGACCTGACGGCCACGGCTACAGCCGATGACTACCTGATAGGTACATGTCCTACTTCTTTGGCAACCCTGTCAGTATCAGCTTCCGGTGGTGAGGAGCATACAGGCGGAGGATATACATACAGCTGGACACCGGCAGCATCACTCGATGATCCCGTATCACAGACACCTGTGGCCAAACCGGTAATCACAACCAACTACACGGTTACAGTGACCGATGCAAACGGTTGCACCACAACAGCCAATGTGATCATTGAGGTAGCACCTGTTCTTAATGCCACGGCAACAGCCAGTGACTTGCTGATAGGTGACTGCCCGGGCTCATCAACAACACTTGATGTAACGGTTACGGGCGGTGAGGAGCTTGCAGGAGGAGGATATACATACAGCTGGACACCTGCAGCATCACTTGATGATCCTGCATCAAAAACACCTGTGGCCACACCGGCAGTTACCACGACCTATACTGTTACGGTGACTGATGCCAACGGATGTACAACAACAGCAGATGTAATAATCACAGTAGCTGATCCACTTACGGTGATCGCCACAACAGATGATAATCTGATTGGTACCTGTCCCACCTCAGTGGCCAATCTATTTGCAACGGCATCAGGCGGAGAAGCACCATACAGTTACAGCTGGAATAACGGCACCACCCTTGATGATGATGCCATCCAGGGTCCGCAGGCCAAGCCAGCGGTCAGCACTACCTATACGGTGACCGTTACCGATGCCAACGGTTGCACAGCCACAGCCAATGTGACAGTGAATGTTGCACCTGACCTGGCAGTAACGGCGAGTACCGATGACCTGCTGATAGGCACATGCCCGTCGTCAGTGGCCAACCTTGATGCCACTGCATCAGGCGGTGAAGCAGGCTATACATACAGATGGACTCCTTCAACAGGCCTGAGTGATCCATATGCTGCTGACCCTGTAGCCAAGCCAAATGTGACTACAATATATACAATAGAAGTAACTGATG
>Ga0315533_1000267_pt1 | contig 48540 bp, 50 predicted proteins | sample SalMarSW160130MG_FD_203081 | JGI IMG/M metagenome (GOLD analysis project Ga0315533, IMG submission 203081) | Salt marsh sediment microbial communities from the Plum Island Ecosystem LTER, Massachusetts, United States - Salt Marsh Sediment SW1601-30 ...
TGGCTAAGGTAATCAGGGTAGGCGGTGTGGATGCCCGTGGCCTCGCTGATCATCCCCTCTATGTAGACGGGCGCCTCCAGCAGGTCGCCGCTCTGCATGTACTTGTTTATGACCATCAGTATCTCCTGGGCTCTGCCGACGGCGGGGACGGGCATCAGCACCTTCCCCTTTTTGAGGATTTTGTTCGCTATCTCAACGAACTGGGCCTCGGTCTCGTCGCGGCTAGGCGTAACGTTGTCGGGGTTCCCGTAGGTCGCCTCCATTATCAGGGTCTCGACCCTGGGGAAGTAGGTGGAAGCCGGCTGCAGCAGTGCTGTGGGTCCGTACTTGAAGTCGCCGGTATAAACGATGTTGTGGAGGCCCTTGCCTATGTGTAGGTGTATCAGGCTGGAGCCGAGGATGTGGCCAGCGTTATGGAGAGTAAGCCTCACGTCTGGGGAGATGTCCGTCACCTCGCCGTAGCTCAGCGGGATGGTGTGGAGTATAACCTCGAATATGTCTTCGTGGCTGTACGGCGGCACGTTTCCCTCCTTCCGGGTCACGTCGATGTAGTCGCTCTGGAGAAGAGTCATGACGTTGGCCGTGGGCTCGCTACAGTAGACCGGGCCGCTGTATCCGTACTTGTATAGGTATGGAAGGAACCCGCAGTGGTCCAGGTGAGCGTGAGTGATGATAACGGCGTCGAGGTTTTTAAGGTCGAACTCCTCCACGTCTAGCCGGGGATAGCTCTGGATGGGTCTCCTGCTGCCAGGGTTGATACCGCAATCGAGGAGTACCTGGCTCTCACGGGTCTTGACGAGGATCGCTGACCTACCCACCTGTCTGCTGCCGCCGAGGAACGTTACCCTGACGTCGCCCGACTGCTGGTAGATGGGCCTGAAGATGGATTCGCCGGTCTCCCTGAGAACCCGCTCCCTCTCCTTGCTCTTGCTGTAGAGAAAGCCCCTTATCTGCTTGATCGTCATGGACGGTATGGGCGGAGAGCGCACGAAGTTCGGGCTCCAGTGGGTCCTCGTAACGATCTCTAAGACGTTTGAACCGCTCTTACCGATGGCGACGCCGGGCTTCTCAACCTCGAGAACCACCTCCCCCAGCGCGGGATCGAAGTAAGCCTGAACGAGGCCAGCCTCCTCAAGAATCTCTTTGATTATGCTCTCGGACTGGATCTCAGGCAACCTCACTGAGGGGTCACTGCGGATCACTATCCGCTTCTTGATTACGCCGGCTATCTCGCCGACGATGTGGCCCCTCTCCTGCAGTATCTCGGGCTTCTGACAGTATATAGCGAGCCTTGGGCCTTCGAACTCTATCCGCGTTATCCCTACCTCGGGAGGTATCTTGTCAAGTATTGCTTGCCTTATCTCTGAGTAGGTTAAGCCCTGCGTGTTTTGATACATTTAATCGATCTCAGTTGTTGAGTATTGCAGCCTTCTCCTCCGGGGATAGCTCTCTGAACCCAGCGGCGTCGATGACAGCGACATCGAAGCTGTCGCCGCTGGCAACGTCTCGCTTCATGGCCGAGTCCACGGCTTTCACGACGATGGAGAGCATCTCATCCACAGCGCTGTCCTCGATGTACTGGCTCTCAAGGACACCGTATGCGAAGGGTGACCCTGAACCCGTGGAGACCATCTTCTCCTCGGTGAGGCTACCGTAGGGGTCCAGGTTGAAGACGTGGGGCCCGGTCTCGTCGAATCCACCGACGAGGGCCTGCATGGGGAGAGGCTTACCAACCTCACGGTTGCTGAACAACAGATTAGAAACCAGCCGCGCCGCCGACTTTACCGATATGGACCGATTCTTCTCCAGCTCGTAGAGACTAGCGTTGATCTTTAGGATCTCGACGACCCTCTGGGCGACAGCCACGCCGCCCGCGATGGTCATGGCCAGGTTGTCGGTGATCTTGTACACCTTCTTCGCGTGCTTACTGGCAACGTAGTTACCCATCGTGGCTCTGGTGTCAGTCCCCAGAATAACTCCGTCTCTGCAGACTACGCCCACCGTCGTGGTTCCCTTGAGTATCCCTGTTTCTTTTAGCATTTAGATTCCTCCTAAACAAGTAGTTAAGAGAGAGGTATCCTAGAAAGGAAGACCAAGTACTTTAAAAATATGCCTCTTTATAAAATGTTCCTAGGAATGGCAAACACATATGTATGCCTCAAGCTGAATATGACCCCGATTATAGAAAGGTTATCAGGAACTTGACTATGGCTGAGAGATACAACGCGGTACACAGGATCGATCTCCCCAGAATAGTGCTAGTGGGCGAGTCGGTACTGGACCAGCTTTGCCCAATATGCGGTGAACTCGACATAAGTAAAGCATTGATCGTGACAGGAAAAACCACGTACAAGGTAGCAGGTAAGAGAGCCGAAGAGATACTCAGATCAGAAAACGTTGACGCTGAATGTGTCTTCGTTGAAGACGCCACCCTAGACACCGTCAAAACGGTGAATAAGAAGGCTATAAAGAACGATGTTGACGTCGTCCTCGGAGTGGGCGGAGGGAGAAACATAGATGTCGCCAAGCTCTCAGCCTTTAAAACTGGAAAGTTTTTCATCAGCGTCCCAACGGTGGCAAGCCACGACGGGATAGCTAGCAGCTTGGCTTCCGTGAAGGGTATGGGTAGGCCGTACACGGTGAAGGCTGCGTCGCCGGTGGCTGTGGTCATGGACAGCAAGATCATCGCGGAGTCCCCTTACAGGTTCACGGCGAGCGGTTGTGGTGACATCATATCTAAAGCCACCGAGGTCAGAGACTGGAGGCTCGCCCACGAAGAGAACGGTGACTACTATGGCAGTTACGCGGCCAGCCTCAGCCTCATGAGCTCGGAGCACGTCATGAAGAGCGCCGACCTCATCAGGAAGAGGACGCAGGAAGGCATCAGGACCCTCCTCGAGGCGCTCGTCAGCTGCGGCGTCGCCATGAGCATAGCTGGCAGCAGCAGACCCACAAGCGGCTCAGCGCACCTTTTCAGCCACGCCCTAGACCAGATAGCAGAAAAGCCGGCACTCCACGGCGAACAGTGCGGAGTAGGGATGATAATGATGGCGAAGCTCCATGGCCTCGACTGGGAGGCGTACCGTGACAGCCTCAAGACAATCGGCGCCCCCACGTCGGCCATAGGCCTGGGAATCGAACCAGGGACCGTTATCAAGGCTTTGACCATCGCCCAGTCCATTCGCCCTGAGAGGTATACGCTGCTGAGCAAGATCAAATTGGACCATGAGAATGCTAGGGAACTGGCGGAGTCCACGGGCGTCATCTAGGCCACGATGTACCTGTTGCTCGGCACCTATCTATGACTAATCTTTATAACGGTCTCCGCCTTCAAGGAATTGAGAATCTATTTAGGTGAAAGTTTAGTTGAGCACCGTCCAGTTAAAGGTATCAGAAGCAAAGCAGCAGAGAGACGTGGGCAGAAGCATAGCCAGGATGGACTCGGAGACCATGAAGACGCTGGGCGTCACAGTCGGAGATGTCGTGCAGATCGAGGGAAAGAAGCCGACCGCCGCCAAGGCTTGGCCGGCTTACCCGGAGGACCAGGGCCTCGGAATGATAAGGATCGACGGCTTCATACGGAAGAACTGCAGCGTATCGATAAACGAGTTTGTCACGGTGAAGAAGGCGGACGCCGAGTACGCTACAAGCGTCAAGCTGGCTCCAGTTGACATCAGGATAAGTGTTGATAACGACTTCACTAGGTTCGTCAAGGACAGGCTCATCGACAGACCTGCGACCCGCGGCGACACCCTCCTCATAATGATGCTGGGCCACAGCGTGCCGTTCATGGTTGTAAACACGCGTCCCGGGGGTATCGTCAAGATCGCGCCCACCACCGAGATAAGCATCATGAGCGAGCCGATCCCGGAGATGGAGATGCCCAGCAGGACTACTTACGAGGACATAGGCGGCCTAGACGAGGAGATTAGGCGCATCAGGGAGATGGTGGAGCTGCCCCTCCGACACCCTGAGATATTCCAGCGCCTGGGCATCGACCCTCCGAAGGGAGTGCTGCTGCACGGGCCGCCGGGCTGCGGCAAGACGCTTCTAGCCAGGGCCGTTGCTAGCGAGTCTGAGGCCAACTTCTACGCCATCAACGGCCCCGAGATCATGAGCAAGTTCTACGGCGAGTCCGAAGCCAGGATGCGTAAGATGTTCGAGGACGCCGAGAAGAACGCGCCCAGCATCCTCTTCATAGACGAGATCGACGCCATCGCCCCCAAGCGCAGCGAGGTCACCGGAGAGGTTGAGCGCAGGGTGGTCGCCCAGCTGCTGGCATCCATGGACGGCCTGAAAGGCAGAGGCCACATCATAGTCATAGGCGCCACCAACAGACCCGACGCGATAGACGAGGCCCTTAGGCGGCCCGGAAGGTTCGACAGAGAGGTAGAGATAGGCATCCCAGCCAAGGCTGGGAGGATCGAGATACTACAGATCCACACCAGGGGCATGCCCCTCACAGAGGACGTCAACCTGCAGCGATTCTCCGAGATAACCCACGGATACACGGGGGCAGATCTGGAGGCGCTCAGCCGGGAGGCCGCCATGAAGGCGCTGCGCCGCTACCTCCCCCAGATCGACCTGGAGGAGAAACGCATCCCCCACGAGGTTCTGGACCAGATGGTAGTCAACAACGAAGACGTCCTCAACGCCTTCAGGGAGATCACGCCCACAGCGATGCGGGAGGTCTACATAGAGGTACCCAACATCCCATGGGATGAGGTGGGCGGCCTCGAGGAGGTGAAGCAGAACCTCAAGGAGGCCGTGGAGTGGCCGCTCAATAACCCTGAGAGGTTCACGCGCCTCGGCATCAACCCGCCGAAAGGTATACTGCTGCACGGGCCGCCGGGCTGCGGCAAGACGTTGCTCGCACGGGCAGTGGCCACGGAGAGCGAGGCAAACTTCATCAGTGTAAGGGGTCCCGAGATATTCAGCAAATGGGTCGGCGAGTCAGAGAAAGCCATAAGGGAGATATTCAGGAAGGCCCGCATGGCGGCCCCCAGCATCATATTCTTCGACGAGTTCGACGCACTGGTCCCCGCGAGGGGCAGCGCCGCCGACAGCAGGGTCACAGAGCGCGTCATAAGCCAGCTCCTCACGGAGATAGACGGCCTCATAAGCCTCCAGAACGTCGTCGTCTTGGCCGCCACCAACAGGCCGGACATCATAGACCCCGCCGTTCTCAGGCCGGGGAGGTTCGACAGGCGGGTCTACGTGCCGCCGCCGGACACGGAGGCGAGGCTCCGCATACTGGAGATCAAGACCAAGGACATGCCTCTGAACGAAGACGTACGCCTTGAGACCCTCGCCAGGCGGTTGGACGGGTACTCCGGGGCAGACATAGACTCGGTGGTGCGTGAGGCCGGGCTGTACGCCCTGAGGCGTGACACCGAGACCTCCATCGTGGGGATCGTCGACTTCGAGACCGCCATGGGGGACATCGGGCCAAGCATTACGCCTCAGACGGAAAAGTGGTACAGGGACAACCAGGCGAGGTTCCAGGATTCAGGGAAGCCGCCCATAGACATAGCGTAGGTGAAGCAAATGCAGTGGAAGCTACTACCCTCAGCCATCGTGGACACCCTTAAACGGAACGGGGCGCTCAAGTTCGAGGAGCTATACAAGAACACGAAGAAGAGGTTCAGCGGTCTCAGCGAGAACGATCTGGAAAACATGCTAATGAAGATGGAGATCCAGGGGCTCGTCAAGGTCTACCGCCTCCCCAGAGGCAAGAAACGCATCGAGCTGGCGTAGGAGACCGCGGCGTGGGCGTCAAGCTAGGCGACCTGGTGGAGGCCCGGAAGCTCGACATCGATGAACTTGCGGGACGCGCCGTCGCCTTCGACGGCAACAACATACTCTACCAGTTTCTATCCATCATACGGGGTAGGAGCGGCGAGCCTCTCAGGGACCAGCATGGGAGGGTGACGAGCCACCTCAGCGGCCTCATATACCGTAACAGCAACCTCATGGAGGCGGGCGTGAAGATCGTATACGTCTTCGACGGCCGCCCCCACAGGTTCAAACGCACCGTCATAAAGCAGAGGCAAGAGACCCGAAAGAGGGCGGAGAAGCGGTATGAGAAGGCGGTCAAGGAGGGGGACGCCGAGAAGGCGCGCCGCTACGGCCAGCAAGCGGTGCTGGCCACCACCGACATAATCGAAGACGCCAAGACCCTGCTCACCCACATGGGCATCCCGTGGGTCCAAGCCCCCGGGGAGGGAGAGGCCCAGACAGCCTATATGGCTGCGAAGGGCGACGCATGGGGGGCCGCGAGCCAAGACTTCGACTCCCTCCTCTACGGCGCACCGCGCCACATCAGGAACCTCTCCATAACGGGCCGCCGGAAGCTCCCCCGAAAAAACGTCTACATAAAGATCGAGCCGGAGCTGCTGGAGCTAGACAAGATAATGAGGGACCTGGAGGTGTCTAGGGACCAGCTCATAGACATAGGCATCCTAGTGGGCACCGACTACAACCCCAAAGGGATCAGGGGCGTGGGGCCCAAGACGGCGCTGAAGCTCGTCAAGGAATACGGGACACTTGAGGGGGTTATCCCTCACATCAAAGACGCTGAGTTCCCCCACCCCGTCGAGGAGATACGAGAACTGTTCAAGAACCCCAGGACCACGGACGACTATAGCCTCGAGTGGAGTAAGCCGGACACGGCGGCGATTATCGGGTTCCTGTGCGGCGAGCACAGCTTCAGCCAGAGCCGGGTGATGAACGCAGTCGAGAAGATGAACAGGGGATACGCCAGGACGGGTCAGAAGACGACCCTGGACCGGTTCTTCGGCTAGGGGCACCAACCCTTTTCTACCGCGACCACGCTGGTCTCCCTGATCGACATGAAGGTTCTAGCCATACAGTCAAGCCCGAACAGCGACGGGCTGACGGCGATCACCGCCAAAAAGTTTCTCGAGGGAGCCGGGGCCATGGGACACGAGACGGAGCTAATCAACCTCAACGACCACGTCATCAAGAAGTGCAAGGCATGCGACGGGGGGTGGGGGCAGTGCAGACGGGAAGGCACCTGCATCCTCGAGGACGACTTCCAGGCTATACGGGAGAGGATCGACGGGGCGGACGCCCTCCTCTTTGCCACGCCGGTCTACTGGTGGGACATAAGTGAGTCGGGTAAGACTTTCCTTGACAGGCTCAGGAGATGCGAGACCCATTTCGGTTTCGAGAGGTACAAGGATAAGGTGTCGGTGGGGATAGCAGCCGCGGGGGGAAGCGGTAACGGCGCCGCGAGGGCGCTCTACCTGCTGGAGGAGTACCTCAAACGCCTGGGCTTCAAGGCTTTCGACCTCGTGACCATAACCCAGATGAACAAAGGCCACAAGCTCCCCATGCTCGTTGAAGCTGGAAAGAGTCTTTTCCTAGTCAAGCTTGAATAGAGCCTTGGTCAAAGGGCTCTCCCTCAGCCATTTTCTTACGTACGCTGTGAGCTCTTCGAGGTCTCCAACCTGGTTTAGATAAAGCAGAGTGAATACGCCGCCAATTAGATATGAGACGCCGTAGAGGAGCATCATCTGCTCGTAGAAGAGCCCCCTCCCAAAGGTTATCCACATGGCGTTGTTTATCACGGTGGGTATGAACTGAGCGCTGTAAGCGCCTAGTATTGTCACGGCTATTATGGGACCGATCCTCCAGTTGGACATGATCACCAGGAGGAGCACCAGGGACAGGTTCTCCATCGCCATATCCACCATCCCTCCTTTAAGCCCCTTGACCTCCATCAGCTCCACGGCCTTTGGGTTATCCTCGACGAGTCCCAAGTGAGATATGCCGTAGAGCGTCGTCGCGATGTCAAGCGTCTGAAGTAGCAGATACAAAGTGAGAAGCACCAAGACAAACTTCCAACGATTCACGGTCTCCAAACGAATGTTTAGGTTATAAAGAATCAGAAACATGGTTCCATTGAAATCAACGGTAGTTTTTTTAGACGACTGAACGTTCATCAACCATATGCCCATAGAGGACTATCTTCTCAGAGAGGAGAAGGTGCTGTTCTGGAGCGACTTCCACGTGACCTATAACGAGGATAAGTACAAGGTCTTCATCACAAACATACGGCTGCTTCTATTCAAGGAGAAGGGCATGGTCTTCAAGAGGGAGGAGATAATCACCGAGAACTGGGCTCAGATAACGGGGCTTCAGTTCACCGAGGCCGGCGGCATCGGCAGAAAAGGCACGCTTAGGTTCTCCTGCAGCAAGGGAGAGATACGGCTGGAGGGTCCGAGGAACGGCATGCTGGGTCTCTTCAAGGCGATCCAGAGGCAGACCCTTGATCCTTTCAGCGTCAGAGGGGAAAACCGACCCGAAGAAACCTGATTTAATCAGGCTAACCGTCGTCTCGTCACCGAGTGTCTTAATAAATAGGTTCAGATCAGATTGACATTTAGGTGTGACTGAGTGTCAATGATGAGTCAAAGGAAGATACAGGAAAAACTCAGGGTGCTGGGAAAGAAGCACACCTGGAGAATCCTGACACACATACAGAAGGGCTCCAAGTACATCACCCAGATCTCAGTCGAGACAAACATACCCTACACTACAGTCCAGCACAGGGTAAATGAGCTGGAAAGAGCCGGCCTAGTCCGCATAGTGAATCAAGTCGACCAGGAGACCGGGCGAGCGATAAAACTGGTCAGGGTAAGCAACTTCAGTATAAACCTCACGCCAGTTGACATAGTCAGAATGGTGGAGAAGACAAACGAGCCGGTCGCCTGAACAAGTCGTGTACTTCCTCTCGGACAGAATTCAAGGGTATCAAGAATGGTTGACTCCGAGGTTTAAGAAGCAAGCTACTGGGTCTGATGAGTCAGCACCAGGTTCTTCACGAGCTCAGGCTTACGGGTGATGACCCTCATGAAGAACTTGAAACGCTCGCTGGTGAGCTCTCTGTCGGCAGCCGCGATCAGCCTGTACCTATGGTCCCTCATCTCGCCGAACAGGAAGTGGTTGAGGGACCCCGTCATACCCTCGGCGTAATCCTTGAGGAAACATACGATAACGAACAGCGCCTTACCCAGGATATCGCGGTGCTCGGGGGACTCGATGCTCGTCACGTTGTTTCCCGGAAGGTAGTGCGTGTTCTCAAGCATGAGCTGTTTTATCTTATCGGCGAAGTCGGCCTCCAAGAAGACGTCCCTGGTCACCTGGAATAGGGGGAGCTCCACCTCTTTCTTGGCGCCGACATCCATTAACACTGTCCATGCGTGGTCGGTGTCGACGATGGCCTTGGACATCTCGAGGTATCCATTTGGTGGACGGCTTAAGGAGTTTATAGAATCGGGGTAGAGTTTTAGTCCCTGGCTATCTCCTCGACCGCCGAGACCAGAGCGTCTATCTCCTCCAGCGTGTTGTAGATGTATGTGGAGGCCCGGGCGTTTCCCTCTTTGAGATTGAACAGCTCCTTTATCAACGGCAGCGCGCAGTGGTGGCCTGATCTCACCGCTATGTTGTATTCCATATCTAGGGTCAGGGCCACGTCGTGAGGGTTCATGTCCCCGATGTTGAACGTGGCCAACCCGACCCTCTGCCTCGGATCTTTCGGGCCATAGACCTCTACGCCCTCGATCTCCGTCAGGCCCTCGATGAGCCTGTTGGCGAGCTTCAGATCCCACTTCTCGACGTTATCCATGCCCACCCGGTTCAGGTACCGGCAGGCTTCGCCGAGTCCGATGACCTGAGCGATGTTAGGGGTCCCGGCCTCGAACTTCATCGGCGGAACGGCGAGGACGTAGTCGTCTATGCTCACGTCGGCTATGGTGCCTCCCCCGATGCAGAGGGGCTCTGTCGACGCCAGCTCTGCCTCGGCGATGTATAGGCCGCCGGAGCCGGTCGGCCCCAGCATCTTGTGCCCGGAGAAGGCGAGGAAGTCCACCTTGGAGTCCATCACGTCGGTGTGGATGTGGGGTACGCCCTGGGCGCCGTCGACCAGCATCTTGGCTCCGTGCTCGTGGGCGATCTCGCAGATCTCCTTTATCGGTACTATGCAGCCTAGGACGTTGGAGACGTGGGTCACGGCCACCAGCTTCGTCGAGTCGTCTATCGCCTTCTCGAAGTCGGCGAGATCGAAGAAGCCCTCGGGCGTGGAACGCACCACCTCCAGCTTAGTGCCGTGGCGTTTACGCACCCGGAGCCAAGTGATGAAGTTGCTGTGGTGCTCTATCACGGTGTTTACTATCTTGTCTTCCTTGCTCCAGTCGAGGCTGTTGGCGACGAGGTTGATGCCCTCCGTGGTGTTACTGAGCAGGGCCACGTTCTCCACGCCGGGAGCCCCTATGAAGCGCGCGATCTCCTCGTGGGCCTTCTCGTATTCCTCGCTGGCCATCTGGCTGAAGCGGTGGACGCCGCGCTCGACGTTGGCCCTGTACTCCCTGTAGAACTCCATCTCCTTGAGCACCACCTGCTCCGGGGTGAGGCTGCTGGCGGCGCTGTCGAGGTATATGACGCCCTTCTCCAGTATGGGGAAATCTTCCCTGACCGACTGCACATCGAACAAACTAATCAAAGAAAATGATACAGGGAGTTGCTTAAGGCTATCGTCTAGGGGACTGTCACGCTCTTGGCCAGGTTTCTAGGCATGTCAGGGTCCAGCTCCTTGAGCACAGCGAGATGATACGCGAGAAGCTGCAAAGGCACCACGTATGGCACCGGGGAAAGCTCCTCGGGTATCCCGCGGGGCATCTCTATGAAGTCGTCAGAGAGGCGCTTCACCTCTTCGTCGCCCTCCTCGCAGATGGATATGATCCTCGCGCCCCTTGCCTTCATCTCCATGATGCTGCCGATGATATTTGGGTGGGTGTCCCCGCGTGGGCATATGAAGATGCAGGCCACGCCGTCCTCTATGACGCTTATGGGGCCGTGCTTGCTCTCTCCAGCCGGGTACGCCAGAGAGGGGACGTACGTGATCTCAAGCAGCTTTAGGCGGCCCTCGAGGGCTGTGGCGGCGCTTATACCTCTCCCAAGGAAAAGGAACAGTTTGTCGTCCTGGTATTTCTCAGCAAGCGCCTCAATGTATCCCGAGTTACTTTGAATGGTATCCTCCACCCAGCTCGGGATCAACGTGAGTTTCTCTTCAAACTCGTCCAGCTCATCCTGGCTGAGCTTGCCCTTCTGCTTCGCCAGCCTCAAGGCCATCTGAGATAACACAATCACCTGGGATGTGAACGTCTTCGTGGCCGCGACACCGATCTCTGGCCCCGACTGCTGGATCAAGTAGGCTCGGGAAACCCTTGTGAGGGTGGAGCCCACCGTGTTGGTTATGCCAAGAACCGTGGCGGCCCGCATCCTGGCGTGGTCGATCGCCTTCAACGTATCATAGGTCTCGCCGGATTGGCTCACCGCGAGCACGACTGAGTCGATGCCCACCGTGGAGCCATACCTCTCGATGAACTCCGAGGAGACCACCGGTATGGTGGTCAGCCGCGAAAGCTTCGAGAAGATATAGGACGCCGCGAGGCAGGAGTGGTAACTCGTCCCCGCCGCCGTGAGAAACACGTCTTTGCCTCTGTCGAGGAACTGTGTTAGCAGGTTCAGGTACTGCTCCTGCAGCCTCAGCCCGTCCCTGAGGCTCTCCGGCTGCTCATAGATCTCCTTGAGCATGAAGTGCGTGTACCCCTGCTTCTCCGCCATCTCCAGGCTCCACGTGATCTCCTCCAGATTACGCTCCACAAGGGAGCCGTCTATGACTTTCACGACCTCGTAGCCGTCCAGAGTAAGGACCGCCATCTCCCCGTTCCGCAGATATGAGACCTGGTTCGTGTACGGCAGCATCGCGGGTACATCCGAGGCGCAGAATGCGCCGTTATCCGAGACCCCTATGACCAGGGGGCTCTCGTGGCGGGCGCAGTAGATCCTGTCGGGCTCGTGGGTCGATAACACGACCACGGCGTAGGAGCCCTTCAACCGCCTGAGAACACGCAGGATAGCGCCCTTCATCCCTATGTCTGACTTGAGCTCCTCCTCTATTAGGTGGGGGATGACCTCGGTGTCTGTGCGTGACACGAATATGTGGCCCTTCTCTATTAGCTCGTCTTTCAGCTCCATGTAGTTCTCGATGACGCCGTTATGGATCAGTGCTATGTTGCCGGAGCCGTCTGTGTGGGGGTGGGCGTTAACCATGCTGGGTGCGCCGTGAGTCGCCCACCTCGTGTGCCCCATCCCGATGGTGCCCTCCATCTCGTTTATCCGCAGACCCTCGACCACTTCCTCCAGCTTGCCTTTGTCCTTTCGCACATGGAGCCCGCCGTCCACGATGGTGGCGACGCCTATGGAGTCGTAGCCTCTGTACTCGAGACGCTTCAAGCCGTCCGTTATCAGTCTAACTGCCTGTCCATCCCTAATTACGCACCCAAATATTCCACACAAAACCGTAACACACCGTTTTATCGTAGAAAAGTATTCCGTATTAATAAAACATCTTAAAGGAAAATTCGCTACAACCAAATCGGCAGGCTTTATCAAATCATATAAAAATCCAATGTCTCCTATTGGTATTCCAGTGCTGGAGACCCGGAGCCCTTGAGGTACGTGGCGCTAACGAGCGGCAGGAACGAGGAGAGGTTCATCAGGCAGACGGTGGAGGGTGTGCTCAGCCAGAGACCCGCCCCGGAGGCCTACGTGGTGGTTGATGACGGCTCGGTGGACAAGACAGGGGAGATGCTGTCAGCGTACCAAGAGGTGACCGTGCTGAGGCTCGGTAACCCCCGTCACTCAACCCGCGGAGTAAACCTAGCATGGGCTCTAAACGCTGGGGTTAAAAGAGCCACGGAGCTCGTGCCCGACTGGGAGTACCTCCTCAAGGTGGATGCGGATAGCGTACTGCCCCCAGACTACTTCAACAGGCTTCTGCGTAGGTTCGAGGAGAACCCTAGGCTCGGCGTCACCAGCGGCACCCCCTACGACGAGAATGTGTGGCGGGGGAGAGCGTCAGACGGCGCCAAGATATATAGACGCGCCTGCTGGGACAGCATCAAGCACTTCGTGCCATGCAACGCCTTCGACACCCTCGCCCTGTTACAGGCTAAGAGGTACGGCTGGGTCGTAGAGTCGTTCCCAGAGATAAAGTACACCCAGCTCAGGACGTGGCGCAGAGGCAGCCTCAACAGGTGGATACTCTCGGGTAGGTCCAGGTACTACATGGGCTTCCCGACGTGGCACACCTTCCTCGTGGCCCTTGTGTACCTCGTGGATAGGCCGTGGGTGCTGGGAAGCACGTCGATGTTCCTTGCCCACCTGGTGACGGCGCTCGGCGGGCTGGATAAGCCTTTCCCAGCCGAGTACTACGAGTTTGCTAGAAAATACGCCATGTGGGAGACCATGGAGCGGCTTCACGAGAGGAGGCTCACCTAGCCATCGGCGAGGAGCCCTGTAACTATGTTGAAGAAGTCCTTGATGTCGGGGTTCACTAGCCCTATCTTTACGTTGAAGCTGTAGAAGCCCTTCTTGGTGTGGCCCAGCTTGCTCATGCCGTGGTCCGATATGATGAGCACCAAGTCGTCTTCCCTGAGCCTGGCCTTCACCCTCTTGGTGAGGAGGTCCATCTCCTCGTAGAGGGTGGCCACCTTCTCTGTGCCCCAGAACGCGTGGCCGAACAGGTCGGTTATGTGAAGGTGGACCATCAGGAGCCTCCACTCGCCCTCAAGGGTGTCGAATAGGATCTTCACCTCCTCATCGAATATCCCTCGGACCCTCTCCTCGAAAACGGGGAGGTACTCGGGGTCCTGGCGCGCCCGCATCACGTCGCCTATAGGGTAGATCTCCTCGAGATTCTTGTTGTAGACGGGGACACCTAACGCTACACTAGGCTTGACGACTTCGAAGAACGTGTCCACCTTAATGTTCTTCCTGCTCGGGAAGCTCGATCTTGCACCCGTAGCTTCTCTGACTTTTTGACCTATCTTGAACCGTTTGAGTATGTTGTGGATGCCTCTGTGTCTCCTCACGAAGCTGCGGAGCCCGTCGAACTCGTTGTCCCACATCTGAGGCATGTCTACGCCGTGAACCTCCGGCGGCTCACCCGTTATGAAGCTGGTCCAGACTATGGGCGTCGAAGGGTCGTCGATCCCTCCCACGATGGGCACTTCGACCTTGCCGTGCTCCCTCTGCAGTATGTTGCGGAGGCTCAGCGTCTCCACTAGGTCGTGGTCGAGTCCGTCGTAGGCAAGGATCAAGACCCTCATCGTTAGTCACTTTTCACGAGGTGCCATATAGAGGACCCGGTCCCGATCGGGTCGCTTATACCGAGCGCCTCCAGGATGGTTGGGGTGATGGACAGGCTTTTAACCTCATCTTCGACGACCGCGCCCTTTTTCACGCCTCCTCCGTAGAAGATGAGGGGCACGTCAACCAGGACGGGTATGAACTTGTTGGTGTGGTGGGAGAACTGACCGTGCTCGCCGAACTCCTCGCCGTGATCAGCGGTGATGACCAGTAGGTCGTCGAGGCTGAACCTGTCGAAGAAGGCGCCAAGCTCCCGGTCCATCTCGGTAATCTCCTCCCTGTAGAGCGTCTTGGCGAGCCCTATCTCCTCCTCGGTGGGCGTGTAGTTGCCGTGCACCGCCTCTATGAATTTGTCGTTCAGAGCCCGCATCTCGTGACGGTTAATGTCTAGGCTGGTCTCTCTAGGATAGTAGGGGATGTGGGGCTCCATGAGGTGGGTCCAGAGGAAGTAGTCTTCGTGCTCACTCATCCACTCTAGGCTATACTCCAGAACCTCGTTCGCCCGGGAGTAGGGTAGATACCTCTCCTCGCTGTACACGTTGGCGCGGAATCTCTTCATACCGGCTATGATGCCTGGAGGGAGGTTTCTCCTCAGCGTCTTTCTCCAGCTCTTACTCATCCTGAACTTCTTGGACTTGAGGTCTATGGTCTCGGCGAACCCAGGGTGGAAGTTGTGGACCATAGGGTTTGAGTGGATGACGGCGGTGTGGATGCTGTGACTGTTTAGCACCGTCGCTATGTTCGCCTCGGGATTGTAGGTTGTGTCCGCGCCCAAGATGCACGGCATGCTGTGCAGGGTAGAGGTGTTGCACGCCTTGGAGTTACTGAAGAACACTCCCTGCTCCGCGATCCTCATCAGGTTAGGGGTGATCTCAAGGTTGACGTGGTCGAGCCGCAGGGCGTCCAGTACCAGTAGAACGACGTTCATCCTTTAGCCTCGTTTCTCAACATAGAGTGTTGCCGTCTTTAAAAGAATGTATGACTCCCTAGCCTTCAAGCTTCTTAAGGAATTCTACCAGTTGCCTAGCCCGTATCTCTGAGGTATGGTGCTTCATCACGGTCTCGTAGCCGTTGCGGGCGATGCGCTCCCTCTCAGCGTCGTCCTCGAGGTAGTACTCTAGCTTCTTCTTCCAGTTACCCCGGTTTATCTCGACATAGTTCTCCCCAGCCTCGAAGTGGAGCTCGTCGGCGGACTGGGGCCTGTCCGCCATGACTAGGGTTCCGCTTCCCATGATCTCGAAGAACTTCGACACCGGGTAACGGAAGATGCTGCAGCCGAAAATGAAGACCTTGGCCTTGGCGATGGTCTCGGCATACTTGGGACCAACGATGTATCCCTGTTTCTCTAGTTCCGGTATGTCTCTTAGGGGGGTCCTGCCCGGTGGGCGCCCCCTCACGAGGCATCTCCAGCCTTTCTTCTTGGAGAGACGCGGCAGCTCGTTATAGATCATGTATCTGAGCGGGTATACGCGTCTCCTGTACGCGCCGAGGAAGACCACGTCGAGCTCCTTCTCCTCGGACGGCTTGTAGATGCGGTGATCGGTGAACCATGGGAAGTGTTGTCTCTCTATCTCGAGGTTGTCGAGGTAGTAGTTTTCGTCGAACCTGGTGTATAGGGCGAGGTTGAAGGGCAGAGGCGTCTTCCTGTACGGGGAATACTTGTACCTCATGAGCACCCCGTCGAACCCTTCGTTGGCTGTGCTCACAATCTCCTCGGGGTTCACGTGCATGTCGTTTACCGTCATGACGGTCTTGGGAGTCTCACGTGTCTTCTCCTTGACTATCCGCTTGTTCTCTTCGAGGTGGGCGCTGCTGTTCACTATGAAGTCTGGGGGGTCTCCCCCGTAGAGCCGTTTCACTGTCTCGTTGATAGACTCCCCCGGGACATGGTTTTCCCACCCTGAGCCGCTCCACTTGCAGTCGACGAGCTTGGCTACCTCTTGCTCAAGGTAGTACACTATGTTGAGGTTGACCAGGTTGGCGGATCTTATGGTGTTGAAGAGAACTCTCAACATGGGCTCATTGGAGATTATCGGTTTTCCGGCTGCATAAAGGTTTTTTCTTGGGCGGCTACCTCTTCGACTTGACTTTATAGGACTTCTTTATCTCCCAGAAGGCGTAGAGATAGATCACGGTGATTATCAGGGTGAAGAGTAGGCTGAAACGCCAGAGATCGAAGTTACTCTGCTGGTTGAGAATGAACATCATGGGGAAGAACACTATCGTCGCTATGACGGCGAGCCATATCTCTGGGTAGACGCGTGCCTGGTAGCCCATCTCCGTCACTTGTGGCGGAGGTTATCTATCTATTATGGATAGACGGTTCATCTCTAGAGCCACTCGCCGAGCTGCTCCTCAACTTGCTTCCGCATTCTCCGTCTCCTTAGGAGGTACCACGTGAGCCAGGTCAACGAGAAGATAGGCACGACGTCGAGCCCCGGCACGAGCTCCAGCAACGAGATGGCTCCCACGACGTTGAAGTAGACGGCGCAGAACAGGAAACCGACGAGATCCAGCATGTCCCCGAGCACCGGCGTCAACAGTATCGGCGCCACGAACTCAAGCAAGTCTAGGCATAGGCACACTAATAATGTCATAAGCTCCTCCCACGAGATCTTCAGGATCCACGGGGCGGAGAGTGTCTCAGATTCCAAGGACGCACCCGCTATATCATGGTTTTAAGGGTATAATAAAAGTCATCCCGTGGGGATGATGAGCTGGGTATCTTCGGGCACCACGATGAACTGGCTCTTTCCCGTTTCCGCGATGTCACGCAGTGTCTCCAGGTAGAGATACAGCCTCGTGAGCTCGTTCAGGTCGACGCTGGGGTCGGTCTCAGCTATTGCTAGCAACGCCTCTCTTGTGGCGTTGGCGATTATGAGCCTGGACTGGGCTACACCCCCGGCTTCCTTGATGGCTGACTGCGCGTTCGCGTCGGCGATGACCAAGAGCCGGGTCTTGTTGAACTCGGCGGCTATGGACAGCTGCTCCGCGGCGAGCTTCTTCTCTATGGCGTTGACGAAGTTGACGGGCAAGGCTATCTTCCTTATGTTGACGGCGTCCAGTATTATCGCGTCGCCGATGCTGGGCTCCTGGCTGAAGGATTCCTCCAGCTGGGCTCTCAGCACCACTCCGATGTTGGCTCTCTGCTCTATGGTCTGTATGGCCGTGTAGTCCACGAGCAGGTTACGGATGGTCTCGCGTATTATGGGTATCACGGCTCTCTGCCTCCAGTCTAGGGTCGGGTACCGTCTAAACAGATCGACTGCTCCGCTGGAGTCAATCCTCCACCGCACGGTTACGTCGACGTCTACCTTGAGCCCGTCCTTCGTGAGGCTCTCCACCGCCGGGAAGTCCCCTGCCTCTGTGACGTCGCTCCACATGTGGACGCTGTCCGTGGCTACGTATATCTTGAAGACGCTGGCCCACGGCGCCTTTATGAAGTACTGGGCGTTGCTGCCTGTGCCGACGACGCTCGTCGACCCGAACAGGGGGTCAACTACGACGGCCACGTAGCCGACGCTGATGCGGCCCACGCTGAAGAATAATAGGCCGCCCGCTATCACCACGATGACCAGCGCTATTACTCCGATGCCCTCCAACCGGGGGCCCTCGAACTGGAACCTTCTTTCCACTGGTTTCACCTTGGTTTATGCATAAAGAAGGGGTGGTTAAAAGGTGTCTCTGCTAGTCCCGTATCCCCTCTAGGACGCTTATGGCGTTCCAGATACGGGTGCGGCTGTACATGGGCATGTTGGGGTCCTGGCTGATATCTTCCAGTATGGCTATGGCGTTGGCTGCCCTGGCGGCGACGCTGAGGCTCTGGTCCAGGAGCATGTCGGCTGCCTGTTTGGCCGTCCGCCTGATGTTCCGTGGGGTGGTGTTGTCATCCGCGATCATGTTAAGGATGGACATGGCCTGCTCCATTTTTCTACTATACTCGTCTTTGATACTCATACTAACTCCTCCCTGCGATTGCGCTGTGAGGATTTGTTGTATAGGATAAGGGGTCGGGATAAAAAACTATCTTTTTTCTGGAAGATTTTCTTCGATGTAGGCTGGTAGATCGACTACGCTGTTAAGGAGCACCGGGGGCGGGGCCTCGTTCTCCCAGCTCCTGAGGCCGCGGCGACCCGTGGCGACTCCTATGAACATGCATCGGCTGCTCTTGGCGGAGTCGTAGTCGATCTGGTGATCGCCCACCATGACGACGTCGTCGACGGTGAGACCCATCCGCCTGACGGTGTAGTCGATGGCCTCCCTGTATGGCTTGGGCTGCGGCGTCTCTTCTCTTCCTAGTATGACGTCGAAGTAGCCATGCATGCCTGTCTTCTTGAGCGCCTCCACCGCGTATTCGTGGTGGCCCCTGGTTAGTATGGCTAGCTTGAGGCATTTGGCCTTGAGCTTTTCGACTGCCTCAGAGACGCCGGGTATCTCCGTTAGAGTCTCGACTGCTTCGAGCTCGCCCTGGTTCATGTAGCCCGTGATGACGTCGCGTAGCCTCCGGCGCTCCTCCTCTGGTTTACCCTGTCTCTCCCACTCGCCTTCTGCGTGCTCCATTATGACTACCGTTGTCTGGTCTATGGGACTGAGGGTGCCAGGAGGATGTCCGTTGCCCTCCAGGAGCTCGATGATGCGTCTCTTCATCTTGGGGAAGTCCACGTGGCTCTGGACGAGTGTGCAATCGAGGTCGAAGACGATGCCTTTGAGCTTCATGTGGCCACCGGGTTCTGGTTGAATGTGCGCGGCGGGTTTTTATTGTTTGTCCCAATGCTCTATATGCCTCTACGCTGTTTCTCTCCCTGATCTTGATGGTTACCTGCGCCGACTGCATCCACGCCGTGGATATCACGGGGGAGATCAGGCTAAGGCTTGGGCAGGAGAACAAGGAGATAGTAAACACGTTGGAGAGGCAAGGCCTGAGCCTGGATGAGTTCTGTTACTGTGAGAAGCTAGGCTACATCGAGTCAGTGATAATGAGGCGAGAGTGCGACGAGTGGAGTCCCGGATATTCGTAGCGGGTTACTTGTCATAAGCGTTGGGTGGTTTTTTATCTACTTTTAGCTTTATATGGGCTGAGTGCTATGGCTGATATTCTCATCAAGGATGGGTTTGTAGTCACCATGAACAGGGATCGCAGGGTTCTACCCCGGGGCGACGTCTACGTCGTGGATGACAGGATCACGGAGATCGGGGAAGACCTCAGGGTCCGAGACCCGGAGTACATGGTGGACGCGCGGCACCACTTGGTGATGCCAGGCTTCGTGAACGCCCACAGCCACCTCCAACAGTATTTCCGCGGCGTCTACGAGCTGATGGGAGACTTCTTTGAGACCAATCTGCCGCTGGAGGGCTATAGGCGGCCGGAGCAGATGGAGACGCTGGGGATGGCGAGTTGCGCCGAGTTCATCTACGGCGGCTGCACAACGAGCATGCTGATATACACGTATCCTGACGGATACGCCCGGGCTGTGGCTGAGGCGGGGAACCGGTGCCACATGGCCGGGGATATAGAGCACGTGGACCTAGAGAAGCTGAAGAACGGAGAGTTCGTGTACATCCCCGAGAAGAGGGACGCCGCCGTGAAGAGGGCAAAGGACCTGTATTTTAACTGGCACGGAGAGGCGGACGGCAGGATAACGACGCTAATGTGCCCCAAGGCGCCGGACATGGCGATGCCCGACGTATACATGGAGTGTAAGGCGTTCGCGGACGAGCATGGGCTAAGCATGACCACCCACCTAAGCCAGAGCATGAGGGAGTACAGACAGGTCCAGAGACTGTTCGGGAAGACGCCGCCACAGCACCTCTACGACTTGGGAGTGATGGACGAGAAGCTTAGCGGCGCCCACCTGACGTACGGGACCGCGAAGGACTTCCAGCTCATCAAGGAGACGGGGATGTCCATACTCCACTGCCACAGCGTGGAGAGCCCGCTCATCGACTGGCTCGACATGGGGATACCCGTCGGCCTCGGCACCGACGACTACTACCACGACATGCTGGACCTCATCAGGAAGCAGAGGACGGGAGCCATGAACAGGGCGAGCAAGACCGGCGGCTACCTGGGCATGATCAACGACAGCAGACGCACGGCGCGGCCCAGCTTCTACGACATGCTTGAGCTAGCCACCATCGGCGGCGCCAAGGCTCTCGGCATGGACAAGGAAATAGGAAGCCTTGAGGTGGGTAAGAAGGCGGACATCATAACCTTCGACTTGATGAACCCCTACATTACGCCTACGAGGGACCCCGTCACCAGCGTCTTCCTATACGGGATGCCGGGTGACGTAGACAACGTGATCTGCGACGGCAGGTTCCTCAAAAAAGATGGAGAGCTTAAGACCATCGACATGAGAGACGCGCTTCTCAAGGCCCAGGGTACTTGCGACCAGATAATAGACAGGTTCTTCGAGGAGCATCCCGACCAGAAGAAGATCTGGGAGGAGAAGTCAAAGCATTAACCATTTCCTCTTAAACGGTTATGCAGAGTTAAAACCGTTCATGAGTTAAATTTAATAAATACATTTCTAAGACTATAGGCTGTCGTGGGAATAATGAGGATAATACTCTAGTTTTACTGAAACCCCCCAATCGTCCCAGTTTGTAGACCCCATAGAGCATCGAGAAGTGATGAAGATGGTAGAGACTTTCCAGAAGATCCGTTCCGCAACGCACGGTAACCTCGGCGTAATGATAGTAACAACCGGGCTTTGGACTCTGGCTGGCAACCTCACCACGCCTTTCCTAGCCCTCTACGTCCTCGAGCTTGGAGGAAGCTACGTGAACATCGGCGAGATATTCGCCCTAAGCGCCGTGATCAAGGTGATCCCCGGTTTCCTCGGCGGGTACCTCGCCGACAAGATAGGCCGCAAGAAGATCGTGTACACCATGTCCTACATGATCGCCAGCCTAGCCCTGGTTAGGGCTTTCGCGCCTGACTACAGATGGCTCATGCTGGCCGCCGTGCTGGACGCCGTGTTCATGGGCTTCAGGGAGCCATCCATGTCATCGATTATCGGCGACTCCACTGACCCCGAGAACAGGGCTATGGGCTACGCCGTGCTGATGGTTGGGCCCCAGCTCGTGGGCATACTGTCTCCCTCGATAATCGGAGTGATGATGGACAGGCATGGCGTGAGGACCGCCATGATGTGGGGCTACCTGATCGTGTTCGCGTTAGGCACTCTGGCCTCCCTCATAAGGCAGCGACACCTAGAGGAGACTCTAGCTACGAAAGAGGAAGTAGTTCTCTCAACGGGATCATTGAGAGACATGGTGAGCGACTTCAGGGACACGGTGAACAACCTGAGCAAACCTTTCAAGGCGTTCCTGCTGACTGACTTCATCTTCACCTTCGCTCTGGGCCTCGGCGACCCATACTACGTGACCTACGCGACGGAAGGCGCCAAGCTATCCGCTTCGCAGTGGGGCTTCATCATGAGCCTTGTCCTCCTGGCTCACTGCGCCACCCTCCTCCTCGTGGCGTCGCCGTCGGATGAGCATGGACGACTCAGGTTCGTCTTGGCCTCCATGATCTCGTGGCCCATAACGTACTTCCTCTACGTCTACACAGAAAGCTTCCTAGCGGTGCTGGTGGTCAGGATAGCCATCACTCTATCCGCCGCTGTGGGCCAGCCCTCCTGGAGCGCGCTGTTCGTGGACTTCTGCCCCAAGAAGCATAGAGGAAGGTTCAACGCCTTGACCACGGTGGTCTGGTCTCTGCTTTACGGCGGCGGAAACTACCTGGGTGGAGTCCTCTTCCAGAACCACGGAGTCGGCACACCGTTCCTGGTGGCGGCCGCCTTCATGTCGGTCGGAGCGATCATAGCCGTCTTTACACTGAAGGAGCCTGAGAAAAGAGAGGAATGACACCGTCCCGCTCATGGTACCTCAGGGCGAAACAATTCAAGGAGAAAATGTTCCAAACAGGGTAAACGATAGTATTAAACACACAAACCATCTTCTATTTTGCTTGAATCTAGATGAGCTTCAAGGACAGGTTCCAGGGGAAGGACTACCTCACCCTGATGGACTGGAAGAAAGAAGAGATCAAGTACATTCTCGACGTCAGCGCCGACCTCAAACGCATGCGCATGATGAAGCAGCCCCACGAGCACCTCCGGGGCCGCACCATCGCCATGGTCTTCGAGAAGCACAGCACCCGCACAAGGTTCAGCTTCCAGGCGGCCATCGCCCACCTCGGGATGCAGAGCTTCTACAGCACCCCTCAGACTATGCAGCTCGCCAGGGGCGAGCCCATCAAGGACACCGCCCGCATCCTGGACCGGTACTGCGACGGCCTCGTCATCAGGACCTACGGACAGGAGGTCGTGGAGGAGTACGCCGAGTACATGGACAGCCCAGTCATCAACGCGTTGACTGACCTTACCCACCCGTGTCAGGGTCTCGCCGACATGCTCACCATGAGGGAGCACAAGGGAAAACTGGAGGGTCTCAAGATGGCCTACGTGGGTGACCCGTGGAACGTCTGCCAGAGCCTCATGGTGGCCAGCAGCCTCATGGGCGTGGACTGCTACGTGGCTGTCCCCAAGGGCTGGGCGCCCAACGAGATGATCACCAAGTTCGTCATGGAGCACGCGGCCGACGGCGGCACCCAGATGGTCGTCACAGACGATCTGGAGGAGGCGTTCAGCGGAGCCGACGTGGTATACGCCAACACGTTCCACAGCATGGGCCACAAGGACATCGAGGAGCGGAAGAAGGCTTTCGCCAAGTACCAGGTAAACGACGAGACCCTGAAGCTGGCTAAGAAAGACGCCATCTTCATGCACTGCCTCCCCGGTTACCGCGGCGAGGAGATGACTGACAGCGTCATAGAGGGCCCCCAGAGCGCGGTCTTCGACCAGGGCGAGAACAGGATGCACACAGAGAAGGCGGTGCTCGCTCTCTTCATCCCATAACCATCTACCCTTTTTTTACACAGGTATTGGGTAATCACTCACAATCTTGGAACATACACAGAGAGTGCTCGGCATAAAGACTATAAGCGATAGTATAGATAGATGAGCAAATCAGTAAAATAGGTAGACACGTAGTGGCTTCAATACTCAGGGAAGTATTTTCAAACCGCAACATCCTAGCCATCGGGTCCACCAACATGCTGTATCAGGTTTTCAACAGTCTTTGGAGCTATGGTGGAGCCTATATCTCCTAGAAGAGCTGAAGACACCGGTGTTAATCGTCGGAATGCTCGCCGCCATCCAGAACACGAGCCAGATACTTTTCCAGCTTCCGGGAGGAATAATAGCCGACAGGATCGGGAGAAAAAAGGTTATCGTCTTCGGGACCGCGTTGAGGACCATTGCGCCGCTGTTGATGTTCTTCGCAAAATCGTGGCAGATGGTGGTCCCCGGACTCGTACTGAACTCGATGTCGAGTCTCTACGGCCCCGCCTTCAACGCCATCATATCGGAGTCCTTGCCGAAGGAGAGAAGAGGATCAGCCTTCGGCGCTTACAGGATGTTTACTAGCGTGCCCCAGATATTCATGCCGGTTGTGAGCGGCTACTACTTCGACATGTTTGGGCTCGGACGCGCCGTGAGATACGGTCTACTCATGTTCACAGGGGCCATGATTGTAGTAACCATCGTGAGAGCCATAGTGATCAAGGAGACTCTTGAGGACTCAGGCACCGGTAAAACCGGGTCCTCCCTCATGAGTAAGGACCTCTGGAAGACCTTCAGAAGCCAGCCCCGCATCATATACGCTATGTTGGGGGTCGCCGTCGTCGGTGGATTCGCCATGCGCATGACCTGGACTTTCCTCACGCCGTACGCGATAAACGTGGCTGGTCTCACCATGACGCAGTACGGGATGCTTCAGAGCATCGCCATGGGTATCTCGGTGCCACTGTATCTCATCAGCGGGATGATAGCAGATAGATTCGGAAGGGTGCCTCTGATTCTGCTGGCGAGAGGACTAGGACCATTCGACAGCTTGAGCCTCTACCTGTTCAAAGATTACAACCAGCTATTGATGGCCTATGGCGTCATAGGCGTCGCCGGTGGACTGGGAGGAGGCAGGCTTAGAGGCGGAGGCTACATGGGTGGCCCAGCTTGGCAGGCGTTGATCGCTGACGTCGTGCCGTCTAAAGATCGAGCGAAGATCATGGGGCTAATGGGCACGATAAGCGGAATCGTTGGGCTTCCCGGGTCACTTATCGGTGGATACCTGTATGAGCGTGACCCCGATATGCTGCTTTTAGTGGGGAGCATACTGGAGGCGCTGTCAATTCCCATAATACTGCTCTTCGTCAGGGAACCCAAGGCGTCGATAGTTGATGCCTCGGAGATTCGTTAGGGTTATTAACCCTACAAGTTACCTTATGCCGATGGAATATGGCTAAAGTTCCTAACGTTATCACGCCCATACCTGGGCCGAAATCCAAGGCGCTCATCGATCAGCGCAGCGAACTAGTACCGCCGGGCGTCTACCTGGTGCAGCCTGTGAGCATAGCCTCCTCTAAAGGCTGTATAATAACAGACGTCGACGGCAACACGCTGCTGGACTTCACCTCAGGCATAGGCGTGACCAGCCTGGGCCACTGCGTCGACGAGATCGTAGAGACCATAAGCGACCAGGCGGGCAAGCTCATCCACAGTTGCATACACGTCGCCAACTACGAGCCCTACGTGGCCCTCGCTAAACGGCTAACCGAGATCACCCCCGGGAGCTTCAAGAAGCGGGCCCTCATGCTGAACAGCGGCTCTGAGGCCGTGGAGAACGCCGTCAAGATCGTTCGACAGAGCACCGGACGCAAGAACATCCTGAGCTTCGAGAACAGCTTCCACGGCCGCACCTACATGGCCTTGACCCTGACCGGCAAGTGGGACCCCTACAAGGTGGGGCTAGGACCCTTCGTCCCCGGCGTCTACTTCACGCCGTTCCCCTACTCGTACCGCTGCCCCTGGGGCACGGACGACAAGGAGGAGTGCGGCAAGGCGGCCATCCACCACATCGAGAAGAGCATTTTCAAGACCCAGGTCGACCCGAGCACAGTCGGCGCCGTCATCACGGAGCCTGTGCAGGGAGAGGGCGGCTTCATCGACCCGCCCAAGAACTTCCTGTCGATGCTGAAGGAGCTCTGCGAGGAGCACGGCATCATGCTCATCGACGACGAGGTCCAGACGGGCTTCGGTCGCACAGGCAAGATGTGGGCTATAGAGCACTACGGCGTAGAGCCGGACCTAATGACCATGGCGAAGGCGATAGCCAGCGGCCTCCCCCTCAGCGCGGTAGTCGGCAGGGACGATCTCATGAAGGACATCTACCCGGGCAGCCTAGGAGGCACCTTCGGGGGAAACCCCATCGCCTGCGCCACGGCCCTCAAGGTCATCGAGATAATCAAGCGGGAGAAGATCGTTGACAAGTCGGCGAAGCTGGGCAGGAAGCTAAGGAAGCGTCTCGACGAGTTCTACTCCAAGTACGAGTCCATAGGCGAAGTCCGTGGACTGGGACCCATGCTGGCCATGGAGTTCGTCAAGGACAGGAAGAGCAAGAAGCCTGACCCTGAGACCAGCAGCGCCGTCATGAAGGAGTGCCTGAAGAACGGACTCATGACGCTGAAGGCGGGGCTATACAACAACGCCATACGGCTTCACCCGCCGCTCACCATCGAGGACGAGTACCTGGAGACAGGCCTAGGCATCCTAGAGGCGGCCATCAAGAAGCACAGCTAAACCTTCTTTCCATTCTTTTAACTACCTTAGTGTCGATCAGCTTTCCATGAAGCTGGGCTTTCACGTCTCCATACGGGACGGCGTGGACAGGGCGGTTGACCGAGCCGACGTGATCGGCTGCACCACGTTCCAGATATTCACCCAGAGCCCAAGGATGTGGAAGCACCGGGAGCTTAGAGAGGAGGAGGTTAAGAAGTTCAAGGACAGGCTGCGGGAGACCGGCATAGACCCGGTGTTCAGCCACATGCCTTACCTCCCGAACCTCAGCACACCCAACCCCGTGAACTACCGTAAGTCGGTGGACACGTTAATTGCGGAGATAAGGAAGTGTAACCAGCTCGGGATAAGATATCTTGTCACGCATCTCGGCAGCCACCTCGGTTCAGGGCCGGATAGAGGAATAGAAAGGATCGTGGAGGCGCTGAACCACGTCAACACAGTCTTCGATGAGACGCCAATCATGCTGCTGGAGAACACGTCGGGGAAGACAAACGAGGTGGGCTCCACGTTCAACGAGATAAGCCAGATCATCGAGAGAGCCGAGTCTGACAGTGTGGGAGTCTGCCTAGACACGTGTCACGCCTACACGAGGGGCTACAACATAGCGACGCGGCAGGGGCTAGCCGAGGCGCTGGACGAGCTGGACAGCCACATAGGGCTCGGGAGGCTTCACCTAGTTCACTTGAACGACGCGAGGGACTCCCTCGGCTCCAGGCTGGACAGACACGAGCACATCGGACTAGGAAATATCGGCGAGGAAGGATTCAGGGTGATTCTGAACAGCGTTCTTAGAGAAGTTCCGATGGTGATGGAGACGCCAGTGGATGAGAGGAGGACTGACGTGGATAACATGAGGAAGGTATGGGAACTCGCCGGGCTAGAGGTGGACGAGTAACGTTGTCTGTTGGATCTGAGATTCGGGCTCGTTGAGGATTATCCAGAGGGCTGTGCTGCACATCTCATGCAGCTCGTCATGTGGGAGTAACGGATACAGCTTTTTCCCACTATTAAGGATGAGGTCTATGGTCTCGATCCTCCGGTTCCTATGCGCCGCCTCCAACTTGGACGCCCGGATGAGCTTGCCGATATCCGATCGCCGCTTGTTAACCGCCATCATTAAGTCTCAGACCACCAAATAATATAATTTCGGCATATATAAGCATTACAGTGCATACCCCAAATTTATTTCTGGACAGGTCAGTTAAAGTGGCTGTGCGGTTAAAAATGGGTTTAAACGAGCGCCTAAAAACGCTTGTTTTCGACGTAGCAACGGTTTTACCCTTATCCATCCCCTTTGAGTAACACATCTATACTGGGTTCATCTTCGAATGGGTTCAAGATAATTTGTGTGTTACCTGAACCAACATATTGAGGGGCAAAATTAAAAAACAGGGTTCTGCATCCATAGTTTGCAGTCGTGCCCCGGTAGCTTAGCCTGGTTAAAGCGTTTGCTTGGTAAGCAAAAGATCGCGGGTCCAAATCCCGCCTGGGGCTCCATTACTGGTTAATGACCGTCTTTATCTCAGAGGTCTTCTTTGACGCTGTTATCGTGTGCCTCTTGATCATGTCCCTGATGCTCTGGATTGATTCACCTATCTCAGGCTTGAGTTCATCGTTCACGGAGTAGATGTACACGGGGTCGAAGAGAATGTCTTTTTCCTGGAACCTCTCCCTGCACCCGTTACAACTGTAAACCCTCTTCAACTCGGTGAAACTTTCGCCGCAGATTCCTTCACAGACGTAGTGCCTCCTCGTCTTTTCGAAGACATCGCTGCCACAGTTCGGGCAGTTAAACAGGGAGGTGACGTCGTCAGAGCCGCAACTGGGGCATACCATCTTCATCCCTATCTTCGTCTTGTGGAGCACTCTGTAGTGGGTTAGTATGTTGAGCAGCTTCTGCATCCTGTCCCCGGATGCGACGCCTGGTATCAGGTCGGTGTTGTAGCCGTGGGTGGTGTGGACCACGGGGGCGATGTGCCTCAGGTTACGGTTGTGGAGCGTAGACAGCAGACCATAGACACGCTTGTTCCGGTACAGCTCGAACCTACGTTCTCTATACTTTTCGTGGGTGAGGAACTTCTTGCGGTACTCCTCGATGTGTCTCTCAACCTGACCGGGCAGACCCCTAAGCCCCTGAGGCGTCTTCACCGCGTAGTCGTCCGCGCCGGCTTCAACCACTTCGACAACCTTCTCCGCCTCGTCCTCCCCCGCGACCACGATGATGGGGGCGAACACGTCTATCTCCCTCAGCTCCTTCACGATCTCGACGCCGGAGCTGTCGGGGAGAGTGTTATCGATGAGGAGGAGATCGTATACCTGCTCTATTAGCTTCCTGTAGCAGCTGTCGGCGTCGGGCGCGTAGTCCAGAGTGATCGCCTCGCCGTGCATCTGGAAGTACTTCTTGATGATCTTGGCGTCGTTCACGTTGTCATCCACTAGGAGTACCTTGTAGTCTCCCGCATCCATGACGCATGCATCTCCTTGAGCCGGCTGAGTCAACCACCGGCGCTCCGCTAAAAGAGATTGTGAATCTATAATATTGAACAAGAACCACGGCCCATGGAGGACCCTCTAAATACGACGAGCCACATGAAACACTGGATTTGAAGCCAAACGTCGACGCAGTGGTCTTCGACCTCGACGCCACGCTGATAAACCTAGGGGGATTCGTCGAGTGGAGGAAGGCACACGAAGACATAGTGAAGACATACCTTGAGCACGGGTGCGACGAGAAAAACGTCGAAGCCTGCAGCGCCAAGGGCCTGTTCACCATGCTCGAAGAGATGTACGACATCAACGCTGCGGCCTACGGGGAATCACGGGCGGTGGAGATACAGGAGGCAGCCTACTATGTCCTCAGCGGCTATGAGGAGACAGGAAGCCAGCGGTGCACCAAGATGACCGGCTGCGTGGAAGCCTTGGAGTGGGTGAAAGGGACGGGGATCCCCATGGGAATATGCACGAGTAACTCCCAGAAATCCGCAGAGAAGACGCTCAGACAGGAAGGTTTAGCCCACTACTTCAAGGCTGTAGTAGGACGCACGACGAGACACAGGATGAAGCCCCACCCAGACCAGCTTATCGAATGCTACAGGATCCTCGGAGTCAAGCCAAGCAGAGGAGCGTTTGTAGGGGACAGCCATAAAGACGTTATAGCCGGTAAGGCCGTCGGATCCTACACCATAGCGGTGCCGGTCTACTTCACCAGGGTCGAGAAAATATTGGAGGCCGGAGTAGATAGGATCATCGATAGTCTAGCTGAGCTGCCCCAGGCTTTGCTGGAGATCTAGCCGAGTACCATGATTCCTTCTAAATGAACGGCCCAGATGTACAGCGCTAACAGTATGACTAAGGCTATTACTAGCCCTCGGAGAGCCCGATCATAGTCTATGGTGAACGCGCCGAGGCAGCCCACGAAGAAGCCGTATAAGTGCATGTCGTGGGCGACCCCTGACTCGACGCTGACAAGGACGGCGGCGACTTCGACCAGCACGAGAAGGAGACCCATTACCACCCCCGGGAGCGGCAGGAAAAGGGCTGTCGTTACCTTGAACGGCATCAACAGCAGCAACATGGCTATCAAACCAAATATAGCCCCAGAGGCACCGATCACAGGCACGTCTGACGTGGGGTTGACAGCCGTGTGGATGAGGCCAGCGGCGACCCCCGAGGCCAAGTATACGAGCCCTAACCTCAACGAGCCCACATCCCTCTCCACCTCCCCGCCCACGCTATGAAGCACAAAGACGTTGGATACCAGGTGTGCAAGGTTCGCGTGGATGAACATGTATGTGACAAGGTTAATGGGGCTAACCACGCTGACGGTGGACGGGACAAGACCGTAATCGTAGACCAGGTCCAACACGAAATCTTCGGACCCAAAGAGGGTGACCAAGTATACGAGGACGCAGACGGCGATCAATGCATTACTTAAAGACGGTTTACTCTGCCTGCCCTCCATGAACATTGAGTACTGGGGTCCCGTAAAAAACCAGCGCCATAGGTAACTCTTTTCTGAGAGACCGTGTAGACTGTACAGGAACAACCAGAGGTGAGAAGTTGAGTCTAAGGCCCATAGATAACCCAAAGATCATAGGACGTGGGACGTGGTACGACAAAGCGGCGGATGAGCTGGTGAAGCGCGAGAAGAAGCTCGGCCGCAGCCTTGACATTCTACGGACGGAGAGCGGTCTCGGCGCCAGCGGCTACCCCCACATCGGCAGCCTAGCCGATGGGCTCAGAAACTACGCCTTAGCCCTCGCCCTAGGGAACATGGGGTACGACAGCGAGTACATCGCGTTCGCCGACGACAAGGATGGACTCAGGAAGGTCCCCGAGGGGATGCCCGACAAGCTTGAGAAGTGGCTCGGATACTCGGTGGCCACCATCCCAGACATCTTCGGGGACTGCCACTTCAGCTTCGGCGAGCACATGAGCAGCCTCCTCAAGGAGGCGCTGGACTACACCGGCGTCAACTATACCCCGATGTCGGCGTACAAGGTGTATCAGAAGGGTATCCTCAACGACGAGATCATCACCATCCTGGACAACCATGAGAAGGTCGGCAGAGTCATAGAGAGCGTCTCGGGGCAGGAGAAGTACACCGAAGCCCTGCCCTACTTCGTGGTCTGCGAGAACTGCGGCAGGATATACACCACCTACGCCCACGACTACAGCCCCTCCAGCCACACCATACGGTACGAGTGCAAAGGCATGGAGGTAAAGGGACAGTGGCTCGAAGGATGCGGCCACGAGGGAGAGGTGGACGTCACCAGCGGCAACGGCAAGCTCAGCTGGAAGGTGGAGTTCGCAGCCCGATGGCACTCCCTCGACATCAGGTTCGAGGCCTACGGCAAGGACATCGCCGACTCTGTGCACGTCAACGACGCCATCTGCCGCGAGATATTCGGGTGGGAGCCCCCCATGCACGTCCAGTACGAGATGTTCGTGGACCGCGGCGGCAAGAAGATAAGCAAGAGCGCGGGCAACGTGTTCACACCCCAGGTGTGGTACAGGTATGGCAGCAAGGAGAGCCTCAACCTCCTCATATACAAGCGGTTCGTGGGCACCAAGAGCGGCAGCGTGGACGACATCCCGGTCCACATGGACGAGCTCGACGACTTGGAGGATGTCTTCTTCGGGAAACGGAAGGTAAAGGACGAGCTGGAGAGGTACAAGCTCACCGGCCTGTACGAGTACAGCCACATGCTGGAGCCGCCGGAGGAGCCGCAGGTGCATGTGCCCTTCAACCTCATGATTAAGCTCGCCAGATTCGCCCCAGAGGGAGCCGAGCACGACTTCATAGAGACGAAGCTCGACGAGTACGGGTACCTGAAGGAGACCACCCATGGGCTGGACGAACGGATCGAACGGGCCCTCAGCTGGGTACGGGACTTCGAGGAAGAGAAGCCCACACAAGTTGGGCTAACCAATGAAGAAAGAGAGGCCGTAAAGGCCATAGTAGATGAGCTAAAGAAGGCGTCAAACGAAGACGAGTACCAGGCGGCGGTGTTCAGCGTCTCGAAGAGCACCGGCGTCAAGGCGAGAAAACTGTTCCCCGTGATCTACAGGATACTGCTCGGTAAGCCCCAGGGCCCCAGGTTCGGCCCATACGTCGGACTCGTGGGCAGGGAGACGGTGATAAAGGAACTCAGAGATGCCCTGAAGCAGTAACCATACTATAAAAATCAGAAGAAAAAGGGTTTGGCGGATGGAGACTACGCGTATGGCTTTCCGGCTTTTCCCCACTCGTACTTCTCTACGTCCTGGATTATCACGGTGACGGCGTCGGGCCCACAGCCCACGGCCTCGCACATGGCTTCCGTGAGGAGCCTGATGGTCTTGGCCTTCGTCTCCTTGTCTCTTCCCTTGAACCATTTAACCTCTATCAGCGGCATCTCAGGTCAACCACCATATAGCCGTGATCGATAAGAAGCCTTCGGGTGAGGCGGGCTCCAAACTCAAGATCCTCATCACTGTTCAGAGGGGCAAACATATCATCGCCCGCCCCTCATGAAATCGGGCTCCGAGACAATAAGGGTTCCCCATGGAAAGACATTAAATCCCATGCACATGATAGATTCGCCATGGACCGACCCGACAAGACCATGTACTTCCTCAAAATCGCCCTCAGCGTCGCAGCCAGGAGCACTTGTCTCCGCCGCAAATTCGGGGCAGTCATCGTCAAGGACAACACCATAGTGGGAACGGGGTACAACGGGAACGCCCGAGGCGTCGTGAACTGCCACGAGGTGGGCTGCATCAAGGACCTCATGGATGCCCCTCAGGGAAAGGCATACGACTACTGCCCGGCGGTCCACGCCGAGGAGAACGCCATAATAAACAGCAACAGGGCGGACAGGATCGGCGCCACCCTGTACATAGCCGGCTTGGACAGGGAGGGCAGCTACACCATGGCTATCCCATGCCAGAGGTGTCAGCGCAAGATCATCAACAGCCAGATAGCGGAGGTAATCATACTGAAGGACGACGGCGACCCCATGATGATCGACGTGAAGGAATACGTCAAGGCTGACGGAGAGTGGTACAAGGAGATGCTCCGTAAAGCCCGGGAGAGTTAGCCTCGACAAATTTATAAACCGACCCAACTCAACACCTACCGATAATGTCCATCGAACAGAAGATCGAAGACCTTGAGAAAGAGATCCAGGCGCTAATAGACAAGATAGAAGCGATAGAGGCCAAGCTCGAAGAGATAGGTGAGCGGCTCGACGAGATCGAGGAAAAACTAGAGCAACAGTGACCAATTGACCTATTTTCTCTCACCCAAAGCTTAATTACTAGAATCATGTGCCCCCCATGAGAGGCATAGAGTATGGCTTTCGGGGAGCACACTTCAAAGCAGATAATCGGCGCCAAGTCGATGGAGCTTCAAGGAAAGAAGATTGTTCTATGCATCACGGGCAGCGTCGCCGCCATAAAGAGCACAGAGATCGCAAGGGAGCTCATGAGGCGGGGCGCCGAGGTCTACGCCGTCATGACGCGTAGCGCGCAGCAGATCGTCCACCCTGACATGATGGAGTGGGCCACTGGGAACCCCGTAGTAACCGAGCTTACAGGCAAGATCGAGCACGTCACCTACGCAGGTGAGCACGAGGAACGCGCCGACCTCATACTCGTGGCGCCCTCTACGGCGAACACCATAGGGAAAGTCGCTGCGGGCATAGACGACACACCCGTGACCACGACGCTGACCACTGGGATAGGGGCGGGTATACCTGTCATCATCGCCCCGGCGATGCATGCCTCCATGTATAACCACCCCATCGTCTTGGAGAACATCGAGAAGCTGGAGACGATAGGCATCAGGGTGCTCATGCCGCGGATGGAGGAGGGAAAGGCCAAGATCCCGGGCACCGAGGAGATCGTGCAGGCGGTCATAGACGAGCTCACCGTAAAGAAGGACCTAGTCGGGAGGCGTGTGCTGATAACCGCCGGGCCCACGAGGGAGTACCTGGACGCGTTCAGGTACATCACCAACCCCAGCTCGGGGAAGATGGGCGTGGCGTTGGCGAGTAACGCGCTGGCGCGGGGGGCTGAGGTCACCCTCGTCTATGGGCCTGGTACCGCGAAGCCGCCGAGGGAGGCAAACGTGGTACATATTCAGTCCACGGATGAGATGCTTGAAGCAGTCAAGAACGAGCTGGGCTCAAGGAAACACGACGCAGCAATCCTTTCGGCGGCTGCAGCCGACTACGGGCCCGCAGACAGGAAGATGGAGAAAACGCCTTCGGGAAGAGGCGAGTGGGTCATAGAGCTGAAGCCTCTTCCCAAGGTCGTGGAGAACGTGAAGAAGGTTGACCCCGATATCTACCTCATCGGGTTCAAGGCCGAGCACGGTGTCTCGGACGAGGAGCTAATCAACCGGGCCTACGACAGGATGATAGGAGCTGGCATGGATCTGATAGTCGCTAACGACGTCTCAGGGGAGGGTGTGGGCTTCGGGACTGACACCAACGAGGTCTTCATCGTGGACCCCGAGAGGCGGATAGAGCACTTGAAGGCAAGTAAGTATGAGATAGCCGCCAAGATACTTGACAGGATCAGAGAAAAAACAGTGTCCGGCTGACTCCTTTTTTCATGTTTGAGACAATGCAAGGCGTCTCGTTAACGTAACGGTGTCGTCTATATTAGTCCTATATTGTGTTTTTCAGGCGATAATTTGATAGATTTCTCTCAGATCATGAAAGTAACTTTATAAAACCATGATGAGTAGAAGAAACCATGAAAGCAAGTAAAACTTTCCTAACATTCATGTTAGCGTCGCTGATGGTTGTTCAGGTAGCGCTCCCAACAGTGATGGGAGCATTCGAGGTACTAGAGTCAGAAACATGTTACGGCTACAGGCTCGACACGCTCTACTACAAGGGCGGCGGAAGCGCGTTCTTCACCCACAACGAGAACGTCGGTTTCTGGACGAAGATCGATGACCCGCCAACGGATCTAAGCATCAGGGTGATCTGGACAGACCCCGACGGGAGGCAGTACGATTCCAACTCCGCGGAGGTCGTCCAGCTAGAGGGCGAGGAATGGGGGATAGTGTTCGATTCGATAGATATCTACGGCACATCCGTCGAGAACAAGAAAGGCGTATGGACCGTGGAGCTGAGCATTGACGGCACTGTGGAGGCGGCGAAAGAGTTCCAGATACTGGACTACGACAGCATCGTGTCCGACTTCGCGATCCTGAGGGTCCAGATCAACACGATACAGATGGGGTACGACACGCTGCAGGCGCAGAACCAGGAGGTCATCCAGCAGTACGCGGAGCTGCAGGCAGACTACAACGACTTGCTGGCAAACCCGCCGAACTCGGAGGCGACGGAGGAGCTGCAGGACCAGTACGACGAGATGTACAGGGAGTACCTTCAGATGGAGGCCAACATGGGCACGACGAAGATGATGATGTACGGCGCGGTCGTCGTGGCCATCGCAAGCGTGGCGGTCGCCGTATACTTCGGAGCCATCAAGCGCTCATAACTCCTTTTTTCTTATCATTTACAGGTAAAGCTCTAATACCTTGACTCGTTCAGTTAGGCGGCGTCTTGTTTGGCGAATGTTCTAGTACTTTATGACATGTGGATGAATCCTGACGCTGAGGAGATGTGGCGGACAGCTTTATCCGAGGCGATGGGCGGCGACTTCGGTGGGCACAGCGTGTCTTTTGTCGAGAACTTGGAGGGCGACTTCAAGTGGGGCACTGAGCCGAGGGAAGGGGTTAAGGAGGCAAACGGTGACTCCGCGAGCATCAAGAAGCATATCCATGACGCCGACGTGGTTGTCACGGGGTACGCGCCGCTCACGCAGGGCATCATGGACGCAGCTCCTGGACTAAAGGTGATCGGCGTCTCCAGAGGGGGGCCCGTAAACGTCGACCAGAAAGCCGCCACGTCGAAGGGAATCATGGTTTTGAGGGCGGTGGGCAGAAACGCTGAGAGCGTGGCCGACCAGACGCTCGGGATGATGCTCTCCGAGTCAAGAAACATTTCGAGGCATCACCACGCGCTCAGAACCGGACACTACTTCAGGGTGATCGAGGAGTCTGGACGGCAGAGCTACATGTCGGGGTTTAGGTGGATGGAGCTTGACGGGAAGACGCTTGGGTTGATCGGATATGGCCAGGTGGGTCACAGGGTTGCTAGGCGGGCTGAGGCGTTCGGCATGCGTGTCCAGGTCTGCGATCCATACGTGGAGGCGGAGACATTAAGGCGGGACGGATGCGTCAAAACTGGTCTCGATGAGCTTTTGGCGTCCTCTGATTTCGTGTCGATTCACGCCAAGCTCACCCCTGAGACCAGACACATGATAGACAATGAGGCGTTGAAAAAGATGAAGCCCACGGCGATCCTGATCAACACCGCCCGGGGGGAGATAGTTGACGAGGAAGCGCTCTACACGGCGCTGGTTAAGGGCTTGATTGCCGGCGCGGCACTCGACGTTTTCGAGGACGACCCTATAAAGAGTGATAACAAGCTCTTGGCGCTCGACAACGTAACGTTTACCCCCCACTCGGCAGGGAGGTCACCTGAGACGGAGATTAGAGGGTACCGCCAGGTAGCCCATCAGGTGGCATCGTATCTACGTGGGGAGGGGGTAGACCCCATCTACGTGGCTAACAAGGCGGTGTTGGGGTAGGGGCAGGCGTTGTCAGAGGAAGGGCTCCTGCTTGTCATCGACGCCGGTTCAGGTGGAGCGAAGGCCTTCTTGGTCGATTCCGAGGGTAGAATCGTACGAAGCTCCAGCAGTCCATGGGATCGTAGGCAGTGGAACCCTGAAGAGGCTTGGAGCCTCGTTTGTACAGCCGTCAAGAATGCTCTCAGGCTCGGCAAGGTAAACCCACAAAACGTCGTTGGTGTCAGCTGCACAGGGATGAGAGAGGAGTTCGTCCTCGTTGACAAAGAGGATAGATGCATCCAGACGACGATGACAGATGACAGCAGGAAACATGGAGAGAAGACGCTTGAAAACCTGGGGGCGAGGATGTACGACATATCTGGGCACTGGCCTGTGCCAAACTGGATCGCTGGCAGCATCCTGCCTTGGCTAAGACAAAAAAACCAAGACACTCTGAAAAGAATCAAACACCTGCTTATGACAAGCGACTGGGTGAACTATCGCCTCACAGGAGTAGCCGCTACAGAGGGCTCCATGGCATGCGAAACAGCGCTCTACGACGTCAGGAAGAACCTCTGGAGCTGGGAGTTAATCGACGAACTAGACCTCCCAAGGGAGATGTTCCCCGATGTGCTGCAGAGTGGAGAGCCCCTTGGCTTCGTCACAGGAGAGGCTTCACAGGAGACGGGGATCGCTTCAGGAACCCCCGTGGTGGTAGGAGGAGCAGACACCCAGTGTGGGCTCCTCGGCGCCGGAGCCAAAATAGATGAGACCATCGCCGTCGGAGGCACCACGACGCCCATCCAGGTTTTAACGGATGAACCAATCTTCGACAAGAAGAGGCATACCTGGACCAACAACTACACTACGCCCAGTTGCTGGACACTGGAAAGCAACGCCGGCTACACGGGGAGAGCTTACCGCTTGATAAGAGAGGCTCTGAACAGAGTCTACAGCTACAATGATCTTAACATACATGCCTCAGAGACGCCGTCAGGTTCAAACGGTCTCCTTGCTTACCTAGGCACACATGTTTTCGACGCGGGGCCTCCATACTGGGAGAACAACCGGCTGGGCGACATAGACGTCCCGCGGACCCTTGTCGGCAGGGACAGCTACTCCGTGGGCGAGCTGGCTAGGTCTGTCATCGAATCCAACTGTTATGGGGTCAGGGCAAACATTGAACAGATCGAGAGGGTATCAGGAGCGAAGTTAACGTACTTAAAGTTCTGCGGAGGCAACTCGAGATCGAGGCTTTGGGCGCAGACACAAGCTGACGTGCTGGGGGTTCCAGTCATCGTTCCTTCCTGCGTTGAGGCAACGGCGTTGGGGGCCGCAATATGTTCGGCGGTGGGGGCAGGGTTCTACAATGGCTTCGATGAAGCGGTGGAGGCCATGGTCCGACTGAGGGATCCGTTACACCCAGACAGGGGTAACCACGCGACATATGAAAGGCTCTACCAGAAGTGGCTTAAGGTCCGTGAATGCTTGCCCGGAATGCTTTAAACGGCAACGGGACCCAGATATGAAGTGACCCTCCTTGGATACGATGGAAGAGCTGAGAAATAGACTGGCTAAGGTTGGGAGGCAGCTGTTCGATGACGGCCTCACCTACGGCGCTTCGGGTAACATCAGCGCAAGGATGGAAGACTCAAACAAGTGTCTGATCAAGCCTTCAGGGTACCGGTTCTGCGACTTGGAGCCGGAGCACTTCATAGTGGTGAACATCGACACCCGGGAGGTAGTCGAGGGCGACGCCAAGCCCAGCATAGAGACCCCTTTCCACACCCGGCTCTACCAGCAATGGCCTGAGGCAGGAGGCGTCGTGCACATACATCCAAAGTACTCGACCATACTTTCCATCGCCGGAAGGGAGATCGTGCCCATGGGCCTCGATCTGTATCAGGCTCCGGCTCTCGCGAAGGGTATACCGTTGTCCAGGTTCGCGCCCCCTGGAACGGAGGAGCTCGCCGACAACCTGGTTGAGGTGATGAAGGACCACGTGGCGTGTCTCATGCCTCAACACGGCGTCACGGTCATTGGAAGGACCATCGAGGAGGCTGCCGTGAACGCCAGGGTAGTAGAGGCTTTGGCCGAGCTGCAGTACAACGTGATGCAGGTGGCTGAACCTGTGCCTCTGCCTGACTCGATGCTGGAGATGCTCGTGAATATAGCCAAGGAGAAAGGTTTACTCGTCTAGGGCGCTGTCCTTCTTCATCTTGGCGAGCCTATGTACGAGGGTCTCCCCTGCATCGAAGTCGTCTATCGGCGAAAGCTCTATGAGCCCGGACTCCTCCGCCGACATAAGTGCTTTCTCGCCTCGCTCCGTCCTCACAATCACTGTGGACCAGCCGCCGGGGCTTCCTACGTTGCCCACGGAGACGTCAGCGAACTCAGACGTGAAGTCGTCGCACCTGTGGCAGCAGGGGCGCACAAGAGCCTTTACTTTCTTGAGCCTGGCCTTGTGAACGACCTCGTCACCCTTGTAGGCGTAGAATCGGCCGCTCTTGATCTCGAACTTGGTGACCTTGCCGGGGTCGACGCCGTTAGACTCCAGGTAATCCATCAAGTCTCCGTAGTTGAAGGTCTCCATACAGAAGAGCCCGACCCTGAGCCCCACGGAGTCCGTGAACCTCTTGTTCCTGGACTTACCCCGGGTGAGCCTACTTAACCCCCTCATCTGGCAGGCCGTACCCACCACGGCGATGTTGCCCAGCTTCTCCTCTTTCACGGCCTTCTTGACGCCGACGAGGGTCGGGCTCGACGTGTACTTGGTGCCCGCGCATTCGATCACGGTCTCCTTATCCTTAGCCATGACCGGGATCGGCATCCATATCTTGTCTTCCTCCAGGCCGGCAACGATAACAGCGTCGCCACAGTCCTCGATGAACTGGGACAGCAGCGAAGTCACGGCTCCTCCGTCCTGAGCCTTCTCGTGGATGTCCTCTCTCCTGGTTCTCGCGGCGTAAACCGCCCTGTAGATGCCTGTGAGCTGCTCGCTCTCTTTCCTGGTCCGGCCGTGGATGGCCTCATCCATCTCGTCTACACTGAAATTTGTTCTAGGGCAGTTGGCGTAGCATAGACCGCACTCTATGCAGTCGCCGACGAGGTGAGGCAAGCCTTCCTCTAGCTCTATGACGTTCACGGGGCATGCGGCGACGCATGTGCCGCACGAGACGCATAGGTTTCTGTCGACCACGTCCTTGACCAGGTCACCGAAAATCTTCTTCTCTTGGGCCAATGGGAATCAATAGAAGAACATGGTAGATGTTTAACAATTTTTCTGGAAAAAGGGCAGTAATTACTGAAATTATCGGCGAGTAAAGTTTCTCAAAGGTTTTTATAGTAACAATATATTCTTTGTCAGGTCTTGAGGGTGTCAGTGTTTTGAAGCTGGACGCTATATTCAGGCCGAAGTCAGTAGCCATCATTGGCGCCTCCAACACTCCGGGCAAAGTCGGGTACGTCTTAACTAATAACCTGCTCAAGAGCGGGTACGCAGGGAGCGTCTACCTGATAAACGTGCGTGGAGGCGAGGTTCTCGGCCACCAGTCCTATAAGTCCATATTGGATGTTCCCGGTGACGTCGAGCTAGCGGTCATAGCGATACCCTCAAAGTATGTGATATCCACCGTCGAGCAGTGTGGAGAGAAAGACGTAGAGGCGCTCATAGTCATCTCTGCCGGATTCAAGGAGACTGGACACGAAGGAGCCGAGCTGGAGAAGAAACTCGTAGAGACTGTGAAAAGGTACGGGATGAGGCTGCAGGGACCCAACTGCCTGGGCGCCATAAACACCCACATGCCCTACGACCTCAGCTTCGCGTCCTCTCTCCCCAAGAAGGGGAGCATCGGGTTTATCACCCAGAGCGGCGCGTTGGGCACCGCCATCCTGGACTGGATCATCGCTGAGGAGATAGGGTTCGGCAGCATAATCAGCCTCGGCAACAAGGCCGACCTCGACGAGATAGACTTCATAGAGGCAATGGCCGAGGACCCGGACATAAAGGTGATCCTATTATACCTGGAGAGCATCGAGAGGGGCCGAAAGTTCCTGGAGGTAGCCGAGAGGGTCGTCAAGAAGAAACCCGTCATGGTGGTGAAAGGCGGCACCAGCAGCGCCGGCGCCAAGGCGGCGGGCAGCCACACGGGGGCCATGGTCGGGAGCTTCCTCGCCTATCAGAAGGCGTTCGACAGGGCGGGGGTCATCCTCACGGAGAGCATGGAGGATCTGTTCAACTACGCCGTGGCTTTCACCCAGCAGAGTCTGCCAGAGGACGAAGGAATAGCCATAGTCACCAACGCCGGCGGCCCCGGGATACTGTCCACCGACCTTGTGGAGAAGCTGGGCATGAAGATTGCCTCGCTATCGGAGGAGACCGTGAAGAAGCTGAAGGAGAATCTGCCGGACGCGGCCTCCACGGGGAACCCGGTAGACATCCTCGGGGACGCGCTTCCTGACAGGTACGCCGTCGCCGTCGAGTGCGCCTTGCAGGACACCAACGTCCACGCCCTGGTCGTCCTGTTGACGCCACAGGCCATGACTGACGCCCTGACGACGGCCAGGCACGTCGTCGATCTATCTAGGAAGTACCCGGATAAGCCCGTGATATCGGTGTTCATGGGCGGAGACTGGGTAGCCGAGGCGGCCGAGCACCTCAAGGACAACGGCGTTCCCTGCTTCAATTTCCCCGAGAAAGGGATCAAGACGCTAAACGCGCTCTACCAGTACTCGCGCCAACTAAAGCTGCCAGAGCTGACGCCCCCAGAGTACGAGGACATCGACCGGGAGACCGTCCGGAGGATATACGACCGCGTGAGGAAGGACGGCAGGAAGGTGCTCTTCCCCCACGAGGCCGTGGCGGTCGTGCAGGCCTACGGCGTGAACGCGCCGCCGAGCAAACTAGCCACCTCCGCTGAGGAGGCCGTGGAGTTCGCAGAGGAGATAGGGTACCCGGTGGTGATGAAGATCGTCTCGCCGGACATAATGCACAAGACGGATATCGGCGGCGTCGAGCTTAACCTCAACAACGCCAACATGGTTAGGATCGCATTCGAGGAGATCATGCGGAAAAGCAGGAAGGCCCAGCCCCTCGCCAAGATATACGGCATAACGGTGGACAAGATGGTGCCCAGGGGCCGGGAGATGATCATAGGCATGAGCAGGGACCCCCAGTTCGGGCCCATGGTGATGTTCGGCCTCGGAGGCATATACGTCAACTTCCTCAAGGACGTGAGCTTCAGGCTCGCCCCCATGAACGAGAGGGAGGCCCAGGAGATGATGGAGGAGACCCGCAGCTATACGCTGCTGAAGGGTGTCCGAGGGCAGGCCCCCGCAGACATCGACGCGGCGCGCGAGGCTATACTGAGGATCGGTCATCTGGTCTGGGACTTCCCGGAGCTATCAGAGCTGGACATCAACCCGATCCTTGTCTACGACGAGGGCAAGGGCGTCAGCGCGCTGGACGTCAAGATGACGCTTAGAGATTAGTCTCTTACTTGGTTCAAAGCCTGTTCTAGATCGTATTCTAGGCCGTATTTTCGCTGGAAGTAGTAGACCACGTTCCCAACGTCTCTCTCAAGGAGTTCCTCGGCGTTGGGGTGATCCGTCGATGTGTACTGGGGCCAGTCGATTATCCAGACCTCTCCTTCGCCGTCTACCAGTATGTTGTACTCGCTGAGGTCCGTATGGATCACCCCAGCCCTGTACGCGAGCCTCACGTCCTCCAAAATGTCGTCGAGGAACAGCAGAGGCTCATCCAGGCTGATGATGTCCGAGAGCTGGGTTCCCTGGATGAACTGCATCACTATCACGTGCCTGTTCTGGTCTATGGGCCCCGGCACCGAGACGCCGGCCTCGTGCATGCTCTTGAGAGCCCTATACTCTGCCTCCGCGGCGAGCCTTGACTGGTACAGCCACGAGATGTGCCGCCTATCCGCGACGTACTCCCTCTTACGCCTAGTATCGCGGAAACTAGTCCTGCCCAGCCTGTGAAACTTCACAGCCACCTTCACGTCCTCGGGAGTGACGGCCTCGAAGACATCGGACTCCTTCCCTATACCTATGGATGGACCTAGGGCCTCGAGCGACTCGGCCTTCACGAGTGCGTTGAGGGCCAGGAGGTCGTAGCCGTTGTAGTTCATTATGTAGCCGAGGTATGGGTCCCACTGGCGGTACAGCAGCTCCAACTCGTCGAGCCCCTTCATCCTATACTCCACCTCGCGCTCGTTGAGGCCGCTGTACCTGACGACCTCTTTAACTGGGACTACTTTGTGCTGTATCATCCCCAGCTCTATGGCCTGCAGTATTCTGAGGTCGTAGCTCTCCACCTTGGTTATGGCTTCCGCTGCTTTCTCGGCCGAGGACACAGAATAAGGAACGGGATCGCTCTATATATTAGGGATGTTAGAGTTTCAGCCTGTCCTTTAAGGCACTGGAGACTGGGATGCCTACAACGCCGGCGACGATCATCTGGACCATGTTGAAGGGAAGCTCGCTCAATGCAGCGCCGAAGCCGTACATGAACACCTGGACGACGAAGTAGCCGCCAACCATCACGGCGCCGCCGACAAGCCACACTATGACGGTCTTTTTCATGGTTCTCGTGTCGGGGTTACCCGCCAAGTGTCCCGCTACGTATCCCTCCGCGCCCTTAATGACGGCGGTGAAGATCACCCAGTTATACCATCCTCCCAGGAGGTCGGCCAGCCCTGAGCCGAGTCCACCGGCTAGAGCACCCACGAGGGGCCCGAAAGTCAGGCTGGTGATGATCACTATGCTGTCACCGAGGTTGAAATACCCGCTCGTGGCGGGGATTGGAAAAGCGAACATCATCGTAGCTATGGTCGCCAAGGCGCCCATGACTCCTATGGCCGCTACTTGACGCGTGTTGAGACCCGCCATGCATTATTATAGTTATAACTATAACACAAAATATGCTAGTTTAAACTATAGTATCATGGCCCCAAAACCGGTCACACGGATAACCAGTTATAAGACCACTACAGGAGAACCTGCAGATCGTCGAGGGCCTCAAGGACCCTCCGACCCCTATCAGTAACCTCTAGAACCTTCCTCTTACCAGAAACCTTCGAGGAGATCAAGCCACGGCTCTCGATGTCGTTCAGGTGCTGGTACACGGCCCCGAGCGTCATCTCGCCCCCCATGCTCTTCCAGATGGCGTACCCATACGTGGGCTGCTGAGCTATCGCTCGGAGTATCCGCTCCTTCGTCGCCAGCCGGGACCCCAGCCGAGGAGCCTTCCTGTGCTTCGTCAAGCTACTCAGTATGTCGTCCGCCTTGAGTCCGCTGCTCGTGACGAGGCAGACCACGTTATCCCCCTTATCCATGCGGCTCCTCACGTGGTCCATCTTCAACGAGGCGACCGGGGCCGCCGACGCCGGCTCAGCGAATATGCCCTCGAACTTTGCCATCTCCTTGCCAGCGGAGACCATCTCATCGTCGGAGACGGATACCGCGTAGCCGCCTGACTCCTTCAACGCCTTAAGGGCCAAGGCGCCGTATATGGGCTTGGCGACCCTTATCGCAGATGCCTCGGTCTCGCCGGCACCCACGTCTATGGGCATCTCCTCTCCTCTGGCGTACGCCTGAGATATGGGTGAGCAGCCCTCAGCTTGGACTCCAATTATCCTGGGCTTCCGGTCTATGAGTCCAAGCCGCTCCTGCTCTAGGAAGCCCTTCCATAGGGAGTGCAGCGTGGCTCCGCTGCCCATCGCCAGTATAACCCAGTCGGGGACCCCGTTCTGCTCCACCAGCTCATACGATATGGTCTTTAAGCCTTCGACAGATAGAGGGTTGAGCTCCGTGGTTGCTTGGTACCACCCCAGCTCCTTCTCAAGCTTACGGGCTCGCTCTATGGACTCCTCGATGCTCTCCCCGGACTCCACGATCTTGGCGTCGTAGATCATCATCTGTGCCAGCTTGCCCATGTCCACGGCCTTGGGGACTATGAGGTTGCAGCTCATGTCCATCCTAGCGGCGTAGGCGGAGACAGAGGCGCCGTGGTTCCCGTTGGTAGCGCATACCAAGGAGTCGTACCCCCTGCTAGCCGCGTCCGAGACTATAAGCGCGGCGGAGCGATCCTTGAAGCTGTTAGTCGGGTTCCTGCTCTCGTCCTTGAGGAACAGGTTCTCGATCCCCATGGCCTCGGCTAGCCGCCTTGACTTCTGGAGCGGGGTACCACCCTCCCCGAGGCTCACCGCCCGGGAAACCCTCGGCATGACCTGCCTATACCGCCAGAAGGTGAAGGGGCCGCTGAACTTGACACCGCCCTCCCCCGGCACCAGAATGTACTCTAGTATGCCTCCGCAGCGCCTGCAAGTCGATGGGGGGTGCTCCTGATCCATCGTCTCCCCGCATTCAAGGCAGACCAGCTGCAGCTCGAGGCCCATCAAATATCATATGGTCGGGTCCGGTTTTATTCTTATGCTAATTCTTTTATTGGGTACAATGTATCAGTTCACGTATCACCGTTGAAACTCTCTGAACTTAGGCCAGGCATGGAGAACGTCGAGTTGATGGTCGAGCTTATCAGCATAGAGGAGCCGCGTAAGGTGACCACATACAGCGGCCTGGAGCACACCCTCGTCGAGGGGCTCGTGAAGGACGGCTCGGGATCCATGAGGCTCACGGTGTGGAACGAGAAGATCGAGGAACTCGAAGGCATCGAGGCTGGAGACACGTTGAAACTCGTTGACTGCTTCGTCACGTCTTTTAAGGGTGAGCTATCCGTCAACGTGGGCAGGGACTCAGGCATACAGAGGCAGTGACCTTCCATGCAGGGAGAACTACTGGATAGACTCATGGAGGCGTCTAAACGGCACCAGAGGATGAACGGCTGCCACGGCTTCGAGCACACAGAGCGTGTGATTGGGCTCTGCATGGTTCTCGGCGAGAGACTCGGCGCAGAAATGTCGGTGCTCATCCCGGCTGCGATACTCCACGACGTCGGGAGGGGTGAAGACAGCCATGCCGAGAAGGGAGCCGAGAAAGCCAGAAGCATCCTCACGGAGCACGGCGTCCCAGATGACAAAACGGCTAGGATAGTTGAGGCCGTCAGGGTGCACAGCTTCAGCGGGGGGCTGGAGGCGGCTTCACTTGAGGCTCAGATACTCAGCGACGCCGATAAACTAGACGCGATGGGAGCGGTCGGCGTCTACAGGGCTGCACAGTATAGCGGTGAACATGATAGACCCTTAGAGGAGTATGTAGGCCACTTCCACGAGAAGCTCCTCACCCTCAAGGGGCTTCTCTATACAGATGAGGCTAAGAGGCTGGCCGAGAGCCGCCACAGGTTCATGGAGTCCTATCTGGAGGAGTTCATGAAGGAGTTGAAGGCGGAGGCCTAGGGCTCGCCCCAGCGTCTGTACAGCTTGTTTGGCACACCCAGCTGGTCGAGTATCTTTCCCGAGATGAAGCTCGCCAGATCATCGACGGACTCCGGGTGATGGTAGAAGCCGGGCATGGCTGGCAGGATCACTGCGCCGAGCCTGCTGAGCTGAGCCATGTTCTCAAGGTGAACCGCGTGGAGCGGCGTCTCCCTGGGCACCACCACGAGGGGCATGCGCTCCTTGAGGTGGACATCCGCCGCCCTGGTAACTAGGTTGGCGTTGTAGCCGTGGGCCAGCGCCGCCACCGTCTTCATAGTGGCTGGGACTATCACCATCCCGTCCACCCTGAAGCTGCCGCTTGCGAGAGGCGCCTCCAGGTCCTGAGGCTCGTATGTGAAGTCAGCTAAAGCGGTGAGCTGCTCGACGTCGCCCAGCTCGTGTCTCACAACGGTCTTCCCTGCCTCGGTTACTATCAGATGAGTCTCGATCCCATGGCTCCTCGCTGCCTCAAGGAAGTTTTTTGCGTATATTGACCCGCTGGCACCTGTAACCGCCACCACAAGCCTCATGCCTAGATTCACCTGGATGGTATGATGTAGAAGTTGTGGGTTATAAACTGATTCGGATCAGTTTTTGCCTGGTGGTGGTATCTGTGGTTCTATGCAGATGTAGAGGATGTTGTTTCCCCTGATGAAAACGTCTCCGTAGGACGCGACGAGCCCTGATGCGTCGTACTCCTTGGCTCCCTTGAGCATCATGTTCATGTACCCGTCAGCGCGGGTCATCTTTCCCCAGTACTCTCCCCTGCCCTTGAGGGCAACGGCGACGTTGCTTCCCACCGACTTTATCAGTACGTTGAGCGGCTTCTTTCTTGGCTCCAAATCGTTTGCACCGTTTCTAAGTAATGAATAGTGCATATGTGCTTTATATAAAAACCTTCTGAAACAGACAGTTTCTCCATTCACTTTTCTAGCATTATTCAGATATGATCATCCAGTCGTTTATGTTTTCACTGTCGACAACCTTCCTTATTTTTAGGTTAGATTTTATGAATAACTCTATAAACTCCTGTTTGCTCAATGATTTTTTCAAGGTCGAAACCACGAGGACCCCGTCCCCGCGTCTAGCCGAGTCCATCTCCCGGAGCATACCCCCGGGGCTCGACGCGTTCTGTAGGACGGTGAAAGACATCACCGAGTGGAAGACGCGGGGCCTGAAGGGTAGATTCTCCGAGTCTCCGTTTACCAGTTGAACCATGTCCTTGGCTCTATCCCTGGCTTTACTCAGGAGCTTGACAGAAACGTCTAGGCCAACCATGTATGCCATAACGTACTCGAATAGCAACCCCGTGCCGCATCCGTTGTCGAGGACTATATAGTCGGGTCTAATCCTTACCTCCGCGAGCATGGACTCGTACTTGAGGCGCTGTTCCTCGGTGTACCTCATGTCGTAGACCCTGCCACCTAGGTCGTCGTAGCGGTCCCTGATGGTCTTCTTCCCAACGCTCATAGTCGCACGCTTGCCACTTGCTTATTTACTGATTAACAAATATTATCCCAAGTGTGTTTAAAATGGTTGACACAGGTAAAGAGGACTGGGAGAGGTTCGGCAGGGCGAGAAAGTCGGCGGCCCCAGAGATCGTCGAACTGAACAACTGGAGGTCGAGCCCAAGGGCCTTCGACGTCGCGTCTTATTACTGCCAGACAATGATCCACAGGGCCCACGTAGTCATGCTGGCCGAGGAGGGAATAATGTCGGGTGAAGAGGCAGCCACCATCATTGACGGCGTCAAGAGCGTGGCCGAGGAAGCCGAGGCTGACCCTAGGCTAACGGCGTACATGTCCACCGAGACGGCGCTGATAAAGAAGATTGGGGACCTCGGCGGCAAGATGCACATAGCCAGGAGCCGTAACGACCTGGGCCACACCCAGCGAAGGCTATACTACAGGGATCAGGTGGAAAGGACGGTGGGCTCGGTGATGGAGTTCAGGCGAAGGCTCCTGGACACGACGGAGAGGAACGTTGACACCTACATGCCTGGGTACACGCATCTGAAGCAGGCCCAGCCGGTCACACTGGCTCATTACCTGCTCGCCCACGTGGAGGCCGCCGAAAGGACGGTCCAGAGGCTGGAGGACATCTATCGCAGAACCAACCTGAGCCCAATGGGGTCGGCCGCCTTCGCGGGCACCGGTTGGCCAATAGACAGGCATCGGACCATGGAGCTGCTGGGCTTCGAAGGCTTAGTGGAGAACTCTCAGGACGGCGTGGCCTCCGTCGACTACTTCATGGAGTTCTCGGCCGCCCTCACGATCCACATGACTAACCTGAGCAGGCTCGCCCAGGACATCCAGGTGTGGTCGACAGACGAGTACATGATGATAGACTTGGACGAGGCGTACGCCGGGACCAGCAGCATAATGCCCCAGAAGAAGAACCCCCTTGTCCTCGAGCAGGTGAAGAGCTACGCGTCGGAGTGTTTAGGCGCCTTGGTGGCGGTCTTCTCGGCGATGAAGGGCGTCTCATACTCGCACATCGTGGACAGGGTGATGCTGGACCCCGTCGTGATAGACACGGCGGTAGGCAGCACCAACGTCATGGCGGGAATAGTCGAGACGATGAGGCCTATAAAGGAGAATATGAGGGCTAGGCTAAGGGAGGGGTTCAGCACCATGACCGATCTTGCTGACACTTTGGTGATGCTCCACGGCCTCTCGTTCAGGCAGGCGCACGACATAGTCGTGGAGGTGACTCTCAGCGCCATCCAGAACGAAGTAAAAGCCGAAGAGATCACGGTGCAGATGATCGAGGAAGCCTCGGAGAAGGTGGTGGGAGAAGCGCTCAAGGTTCCGGAGCGAGAACTACGTTCAGCCGTTGATCCGGTGCTCAATGTCCAGAGGAGGAGGGTCATCGGTGGACCCGCCCCGGAGTCCGTGAATAAGATGATTGAGAACCAGCGGAGAAGGCTGAGAGACGAGGAGGAGAGAAGAAAAATTAGGATAGAAAGGATAGCCCATGCAAATGAGAAACTGGTGCACGCGGAGCAGGCGCTCGGGACGTCTTGAAAACAGTTAACTCTTTACCTCTAGGACGTAGACGGGGTAGCTCTCTACGAA